>ENA-ORNF01001647-ORNF01001647.1-human-gut-metagenome-genome-assembly--contig:-NODE-1647-length-18923-cov-3.771253_pt1 | contig 18923 bp, 15 predicted proteins | sample MGYA00242110_ERZ509012 | MGnify/ENA primary metagenome ERZ509012 (study PRJEB26280, sample SAMEA2338714) | human gut metagenome | biome: human gut; feature: human-associated habitat; material: faeces...
TCTTTGCTTTTGTAATTGTTCCCATGATAAGTGGGGTTGCAATTAAAGCAATAACTGCTAGTATTACAATAACCGCTAAAAGTTCAATTAATGTAAATCCTTTACTTTTCATATTATCTAACTCCTCTACTATTTAAATTTTAGCATATTTCAATCACCGTGAAAAGTTGTTTTCTTTTCCTTTACATCATATTGATATTTTTTACATTGGTATAAAAAAACACCCAGCATATGCTGGATGTAAAATTTAAATCATTGAATGACTTGTACTTCTCCTAATCCACTTAAATAGTTCTACAACAAATAATGGAGAAATAGATAAACCAAATACGATGAGCCACTCTTTCAAATTTAAAGGTGCTAGTGAGAAAAAGTTACTAATAAATGGGATACAAGTAATTGGAATTAATAACATTGCAGATATTGCCATGGCAATATATAAATATTTATTCTTTTCGTGTTTTTTAGAAAAAACAGAAACAATGTTAGAGTGTTGATTTAATGAATGAACAATTTGTGATAAGCAAAGAACTAAAAATGTCATAGTAATTGCTTGTTTGTAATCAATCATACTACCAATACCATATGCAATGAAAGAAATGAACGCAATATAAATTCCATAGAATATAATTCTTGCAACCATACCTTTTTCAAATAAGCTACCACTTTTAATCGGTTTATGTTTCATCGTCCTATCATCTTCTGGATCTACTCCTAATGCCAAAGCAGGAAGTGTATCAGTAATTAAATTAACAAATAAAATATGAATAGCTAGAATTGGTGTTTCTAAATTCATAACCATAGCTAGAAAAATAATTAATACTTCTGAAATATTTCCTGCTAAAAGAAATTGAATTACTTTTTGAATATTAAAATATACTCGTCTTCCTTCTCTAATCGCATGTTCTATTGTTGTAAAGTTATCATCTAATAAAATCATATCAGCCGCTTGTTTTGCAACATCAGTACCTTGAATTCCCATAGCAACTCCAATATCAGCAGCTTTTAATGCTGGAGAGTCATTTACTCCATCACCAGTCATTGCTACTACTTCTTTATTTTTTTGTAATGCTTTTACAATACGAAGTTTATCTTCTGGTGTTACTCTAGCAAAAACACTTATATGATCAATCTTTTCTTCTAACGTTTCTTCTTTCATTTGATGGAGTTCATCTCCTGTTACTACATAATCTCCATCATGATATATATTTAAGTTTTTAGCAATTGCTGTAGCTGTTAGTTTATGATCTCCAGTAATCATAATGACGCGAATCCCCGCTTCATGACAAGCTGCAATTGCACTTTTTACTTCTTCTTTCGGAGGATCAATCATACCACTCATTCCCATAAAAGTAAGACGCATTTCTACATCTTCATCTTCATTTTTAGGAAGCTCTGTAATTGTTCTTTTTGCATATCCTAATAATCGTAATGCTTCGTTCGATAATTTTTCACAAGTTTTAATAATTTGTTCTTTTTCTTGATAAGTGATTGGTTTTTCATTTCCATCCACTAAAATATGAGTACAAAGTTCTAACATTTCTTCAACAGCGCCTTTTGTATAACAAGTATAGGATTCATCATTTTGAACAACAACTGTCATGCGTTTACGAATAGAGTCAAATGGTTGTTCATGCAAAATAGGCATGTCTTTTTTCATTTGTTCAGTATCGAAATGATATTTTTGAGCAAATTCTAACAAAGCTCCTTCAGTTGGATCTCCTGTTGTCTTACCATTTTCATATGTTGCATGATTACATAATACCATACAATTAAAAATGTCTGCTGGTATATCATTTGAAATTTCATGAATTTCATTCATAATTTCATCATAACATAATAGTTTTGTAATTGTCATTTTATTTTCTGTAAGAGTTCCTGTTTTATCTGTACAAATCACACTAGCATTTCCTAACGTTTCTACGGCTGGAAGTTTTTTGACTAAGGCATTTTTCTTTGTCATTCTTTCTACTCCAAGAGCCATTACAATTGTTGCCGTTGCAGGCAATCCTTCAGGAATTACCGAAATTGCAAGTGAAATAGAAATCATCAAAAGCGAAATGATATCTTTCCCATAGAAAAGTCCTATGATAAAAATCAAAATACTAATAACAATTCCTACAATGCTAAGCGTTGTTCCTACTTTATTTAATTTCTTTTTTAGAGGTGTTTCTAAATCATCTTCACTGTCTAACATACGAGCAATTTTTCCTACTTCTGTATTCATTCCAATTGCAGTCACAACTCCAATTCCACTTCCATACGTTACAATTGTAGAAGAATATGCCATATTACTACGATCTGCTAATGGTGTATTTTCAGCAAGTGTCACTGTAGCATCTTTTTGTACTGGTACACTTTCTCCTGTTAATGATGATTCATCAATCATTAATTGATGTTCTTCCATTAAACGAATATCTGCAGGAACAATACTACCATCTTCCAAGTAAACAATATCTCCTACTACTAACTCAGAAACAGGAACTTTCTTTCTATCACCATCTCGTAATACATATGCATATGGAGCATTCATTTTATTTAATGCAGCAATTGCGTCAGCTGCCTTCTTTTCTTGAATAATACTTACAATCATATTAATACAAATAATAATTAAAATAACAATACCCTCTAATGTTTCTCCTAAGAAAAAAGATAAAATAGATGCAATCAACAAAATAATAATCATCTTATCTGTCAATTGCTCAATCATCATGTCAAATAATGTCATTGTTTTTTTTGCTTTTAATTCATTTTTACCTTGTTGTTTTTGTCTTAATAAAACTTCATTAGTTTTAAGACCTTCATTACTTGTAATCAATTCTTCTAAAACAGTTTCAATATTTTTACAAAAAGCATTATGTTTCATTTTACTCACCTATTTTTATTATATCAAAAAAGAGATAGATTTTCCATCTCTTAAAAATTTACGAAACATTTTATGCTAACTTTTTTCTATTTCTTTCATCAAATTAAAATCGCCTAAACTTGTTACATATGATCTCCATTTTCTTTGAAACCATTTTGTAATTTTTAAATGATTCATTCCTTTAAATAATAATTGTCTTATCCATTCAAATATCATACAAACTACGAAAATAAGAATAGCACAAATAAATACTTTGCCAAGGATTCTAACACCTGTATAGACTTTTTCATCTGTAAAACCTAAAAATGGATATAACCACTGTCTCATATATGGATTATCATGTATTAAATAAACGCCTAGTGAAAGTTTACTAATTCGATTCACCCATTTATTTTTCAAGGTTAAAGTCCCAAACCAGAAAAAATACATTAAAGAACCAGCAATAATCAAAGGATTATCATATGCTACAAATGAGGCATCAATTGTTCTTCCAATATAATTTGGAAGTTCTCCTCCCTGCAATAAAATTTGACTAAAACATTTAAATAAGAAATTAATTGTAAAAAAGGCAATAAACCCTAACAAAAAAAGTAATTGATTCTTTCTTCTGGTATTTTCTTTAAAAATTTTAGATTCCGAAATTGGATAATAACGAAAATAAGCCCCCAATAAATATAAGTATATAAAATTTGTTAAAGAATACCCACCTCCATTATTATAAATCATCTGCATACTAATACTTGGTAGAAAAGAAAATATTACAAAACAAACGATTAATAAAAGTTGGAATTCTTTTTTAGTTAATTGTGATATCATATGATTTAAAAATGGACTTAAACAATATAATACTAAATATATTTTAAGAAACCAATAGGCTGAAAAATCAAAAATAAATAACGATTGTATTAACTCCACTTTTCCTACACTTACGATTTCAACACTTAATAATGTTAATAAAATAACAATACGATAAAACCATCCTTGATTATTTAACGAAATTAATTTTTTTAATTTAAACTTACTTTTACATTGATAATACCCAGTTACTAACACATAAGAATTAACATGGACAATTAATATTGCTTCTAAAAAATATATAATATATAAAAGTAATCCACTAGATTGCAGTTGTACTTTTCCATGATATAAGATATGCCAGACTACAATCATGAACATAGAACAAATTCTCATTAATTCATAATTAGACTCCCTTGTTGACTCTTGTTTTCGATATTTTTTAAACATAATTTACTCCCCCTGTCACGATTTTTTTCTTGCAATGATATAATCAAAAATAATATGAGTTCCATATATACCAGTTACAATAAAAATTGGTATGTAATGTACTAAATATTTCGGTGTTGCTTCCCATATCAATAAAAATAATAACAAACCAAAAATAGCTAATATGGTAACAAAACTTTCGTTCTTCTTATCTTTCATAAAATAAACACATATAATAATAAACATTGAATATAAATAAACATTAAACCCTGTTTGAACAATTATTAAAATATCATTATATTTACCATCTGAATTATAAATTTCTCGTATAAAATTATTTTTATGCACCGAATTTTGTCCTATCAATGCCGAACCATAATAATTTCCATCATTCCATGTAAACTGTAATTTGTCATATAAAAATTTAGGATAGCCAATAACACCATGTTTTTTTAAGCGTTTGATTATTTCATCCACATTTTTTTGAACTCTCTTATCTGCTGGTGTTTCAAACGTCAAAACATAATCAGGTGCATGATATGCACCAACAAAATTAGTACCACTAATATGTGACTTTTTTTCTTGCAATCCCATCATAATCCAATGTGTATATGGAACTTTATTTGTTGTATTTGAAACACCTTTTAATTCTTTAAAATATATATTTTGAAATCCAGTAAATACAAGAGTACAAATTATAAAAGTGCAAACAATACTACCAAACATTTGTCCTAACTGTTGCCAAGAGATTTTACGGAAATATAAATCCATAAAAATAGCAATCATCATGATTACACAAGTAAATTTTATTTTTACTCCAAGAAACAACAAAATACCAAATAGTACATAATACCAAATTCCTTGTTGCCATGTTAACTCTTTCTTTTTTAAATAACATGAATAAACATATAACATTCCAATTGGAATAAATAATGCTAATGTATCAGTATATAAGATTGGTATAAATGTAAAGAATGAATTACAAATAATCATCATAATAATACTAAAAATACCAGCCTGTTTGCCAAATAAATTACGAACCGTTAACCATGTTAATATCATTGCAATATCTATTGCAACGATATTAATTACAACTGAAGCTCCTAATGTTGCCAAATAAGTTTGTGGAATGATATGGCATATATACAATAATTTAAAACAAATCACCTGCATTACAAATAGAAAAACATTATTTGGAAACTGTTGAAAATACCACCAACTCACTTTATCATGATTACCGCGTGCATATTCTAATGCATTTTCAAAAACAATTTTCCAATCCCATCCAGGCTTTTCAAATAAATAATAACCAATAATGCCTTGTAATATAATAATGATGATAAATAATATTAAAACAATCCACATTTCTTGTTTTTTAGTAATATTTATTAATTTTTTTTGTAAAAACCACCAAATACTAAACAAAAAAACACTTACACCAATGGTTCCTAATAAAATTTTCCAAAAAGATAAATCAACTACAACGCTTCGATTATCAAAAACAGTACTCAGTATAATCATGCTATATAATACAATCATAACAATACTCAATATGGTATAAAACCATGTAATTTGTTGATTATTATCTGCTTTTTTCTTTTTCATAGCTGCCTCCTATTTATTTTGTAATATTATTTCTCTTTTATTCTTAATCATTGTCTTGTAATATATTATAGCATAGTTTTAAAAGAAAAATAAATAGATTACTTTAGAATAACAACTATATTTTTTCTCATACTAAAAAGGGAGTGTGATACTCTTGTTATATATTCTAATCTTCTTATCCAAAATTATAGAAAACGCATTAGCAACACTACGATTAATTGTTGTAGCAAACGGAAAAAAATTAATTGGAGCAATCTTACAATTTGTAGTTGCTCTCGTTTGGATTTTAGTGACTGGTGTAGTCGTTGTCGACATCAAAAACGATCCCTTAAAGATTATTGTCTTTGCCCTAGGCAGTTTCGCTGGTTCTTATTTCGGAAGTGTATTAGAAGAAAAAATTGCTTTAGGATATTATTTATTAACCATTATTATTGAAAAACAAAATGGGAAAAAAATTACTGAACTTCTTCGTAATCACCACTTTGCAGTTACAAGTGTAAAAGCATTAGGAAAAGAAAACGAAAAATATGTATTAATGATTTTAACCAAAAGAAAATATAGAAAAAAAATCATTTCAATAATAAAAACAATAGAGGAAAATCCAATGATTATTACAGAAAAAGCAACTCCCCTTTGCGGAGGATATCATTTTCGCTCATAAAAAACAGTTTTAGGAATATCTGTAATAATATTTAATACTTCAAAATCTTTATTTTGTTTTAAAAAAGAAAGTTCCTTTTTATTTTTAATAGTCCAAACATAATTAGAAGAAAAATGTGATGAAATATTTTTATAATAAACAGAATAGAAATTAAAGTTAACTTCTTTTTTTTCTGGATTTAAAAATGTAATTTTGCCAACATCAATCTTTGGATATTGATGTTTTATTTTTCTTAAAATACTTTCTTTAAAACTACATATTTTAATATTTAAAAAAGAATATTTCTTTAACAATTCACAAATTTTTTGAATCATAATATTTTCTTCATAATCTGATTTTATTTCAATTAATATTTCTTTATTTGAGTGAATATTTTGTAATAAATTTTCTAAAGTTGCAATTTTGCTAGGATGTTTCTTTGTGCCAAAATTATATTGATATAATTCAGAAAGTGTCAACCAGGAAATCACTCCTGTACCATCACTACTACTATGAATCATAACATCATGATGAATGACAAGTACATGATCTTTTGTCATCCTAACGTCTAATTCAATTCCATCTATTTCTTTTTGTTGTAATGCAAAAAGAAGTGCTTCTAAGGTATTTTCTTTCCATTTACTATGTTCACAAATTCCTCTATGAGAAATGATTTTCATATCATCACCTATATCAGTTTATGAAATGATTGACAAAATTTTCTATCTTTTTTATAATGAATTCAAGATGTGAGGAGGTATGTTATGAAGATTGTCTATCAAAATGAAAATGATTTCCTAAAGCCATCTTTTTCCTCTTTTTCACATAAATTACTAGAAGATTCTAAATATTATTATCATATTTTAGATAAAGAAGATGAACACTTTAATTATTTAAAAGAAACAGAACCAGAAAAATTATCTATCTTAAATCAAATAAAAGATTTACAAAATCTTTTAACAACTAATGAATTAATTTTTGATACAAAACCAACTCACGATTATTTAGGATATTCAGAAAACAAATACCCAAGGATATCTATTTCTAGTCAATTACGAGATATTGATTCACAAGATAAATTAACAGTGATTTCCATTTTCTTCGAAGAATTGAATGAACTAATTAAAAAAGGACACAAATATCATATTGTTTTTCCAAATCTATTTTCAGAACATTCTATCTTTTATGATATCAAAAAAGAGACATTACGTTTATCAGGAGTAGATACATTACAGATAGAAGACTATCAATCTATTCATATTAATCCATTTTTGAATGATTCTAGAATCTTAGATCGTATTTATGGCTCTCTTAAATATTACGATGATCAACATAATCTATATCGACCTAATTTTGATCAATTTAATTTAATGAATCAATTTTTCATATATACACTTGGTGTAAATTTATCATACCAAATTGTCGAACAAGAAGAACAAGGTATTGATTATATAAATACCATTTCTAAATTTTTAAAACAATATGGTTTAGAATCCGAAAAAGAATTATTCCTTTATTTAAAACAACTATATTTCTTTGATGAAAATAAATTTGATATTAGAGATGCATATCCTTATATTCAAGCATTAGAAGATGATTATCAATTAGATCAAAACTCCCGTTTTGTAAAAAGAAAAAAGTTGATAATGTAAAGGAGCGTTTTTATGAAGCAAAAAATAATAGATGACAAAATTTTGTCTAAAGCTCAACCAATTTTTAAAGATCAAATTAAAACAGTATATCAATTTCAAGATTGTATTTGGGATATCTATAATCCCCATTTTTTAAAACAGTTCCCTAGTGCTATAACAATCGATTTTGAAAAAATAAATTATTTAGAAACAATCAATCACAAACAAATGATTATTCCTAATACCCTATTATTAAATAAAGAAAATAATATGTATCTTGGTTATGAGACAAAAAGAAAAAACTTAAAATCTTTTGAACATACAGTAGATAAATATATTGATGATATTGATTCTATTACTGACTATTATATGCAGATTACTCGTCTCATCGAATTTTTACACCAATACAACATTGTCATTCCATCTTTATTTTGGTATTCACACCTTTTTATAAATCCTGATACAGACCAAGTTTATATTTCCAGTTTAGTGAATGCTCAAATAACAGAATATCCTTCTTTTATCGTAGATCCTAAACTATTTATTTTACATAAATATCATTTACCTAATTGTTATCTATCTCAATTTTTATTACATCCTAATTCTGATTATATTTCAATTATGAATCATTATTTTTATTGTTGCACACATGTTGATTTATTAGCTAGTTTTTGCTGTCAAATGAATCAACCTGAAGTCATTCCTGCTTTCTTTAAATCTTTTGGTCTAAATGAAGAAGTAGAATTTCAAAATACAATCCAACAATTATTTTCAAATCAAGAATTAAAAAATGTAAACATCAATCAATATTTTAAACAATTATTGAATCATTATGAATTAGAAAATCATCCAACTCTTCCCAATTCTAAAGTTTTTGTAAAGGTAAAAGAAAAAGCACGCAATAGAAATTGAGTGCTTTTTTATTTTTCTAATACAAGTTTTAATACTTCATCACCAATTTGTTCAATCGATTTAATTGTGTTATTTTCTACACATTCTACTGTTTTCCATTTATAAACGCTTGCTAATTCAATATATGCATTTTCCGCTTTCTTTAAATATTCTTCATCACTTTCTAATTGGTCAGGAATCTCATTCCTATTTTGTTTTAATTTTTTAGCAAACATAGATGGCATATGCAAAAAAATGGCAATATCAGGCTTTGGTAATTCTAATAGTTTAAATTCTAAAATATCTAACCAAGCATACATATTCATACGCTCATTGGTATCTTCTATTTTTCCCGCTTGATGAGCCATATTAGAATACACATATCTATCTAAGATTAATGAAATACCTTGATTTAATTTTTCTTCTATTTTCGGTAAATTATAGCGTCTATCAGCCGCATAATATAAAGCAGCTACTTTTGGTTCTACCAAAACAGCACCTTCTTCAAACCAACCTTCACCAATCGCCGGTTTTCCTAAAAATGGCCCCCCTATAATTTTTCCTGTTGGAGAATCATAATTGGGAAAGCTAAATATTTCTACTTTCATTCCCCTTTTTTTTAAATGTTCAATTAATAATTTTGCTTGTGTTTCTTTTCCGGAACAATCAGTTCCCTCAATAACAATTAATTTACCTCTCATCTTTTTTTCCTCACATATTCTAAATGTTTATAACAAATATTATTTTCTTGATGTTCTGCTAACGTTCTCATTTCAAATTCACTTTCCAAAAAATTAGGAAAATAAGCATCTGCTTCTTTATCACTTGCTTCTATTTTAGTTAAATACATTTTTTCGCAATCATCTAACATTTCTTGATATACACTAGCTCCACCAATAATATAACAATCTTTCTTTTGACTTTTAATATATGCCTTCACTTCATCTAAAGAATGACATACAATCACTCCCTCTGGAAAATTTATATTGCGATGCGTTAATACAATATGTTTTCTTCCTGGTAATAATTTTGGTAAAGAACAAAATGTTTGATACCCCATAATTATATCATGTCCCATTGTTTTTTCTTTAAAAAATTTCAAGTCATCTTTCAAATGCCATATTAATTGATTTTTTTTACCAAGTTCTAAATTCTCTCCGATTGCAGCAATTAAAACTACATGTTCCATTATTTTGCCAGTGGGAAACGAATTGGTCCCATATGTTTATAATTTTTTATTTTAATATCCTTGCAATCTTTCGAATGATCAAATTGATAAAAATCTGTTATTTCTGGATTTAACCATAATTCTGGAGCATCATATCCTCCATTTTCTTCAAAACGTTTCATTTGTTCTTTGATACCATCAATTTGATTGACATAAATATGCGCATTTTTAATACTCCAATCTAAAGTTCCAGGTTCTAAGTGATTTACTTTCGCAAGCATATTTAAAAGAACTGCATATTGTGTAACATTAAAAGGAAGTCCTAATGGCACATCACAACTTCTTTGATGAACCCAAGCATTCAATTTTCCATTTGTCACATCCCATTCACTAGACCAAACACATGATGGTAATACGGCTGTTTTTAAATAATCATCTTGCCATAAACTCATAACCATACGCCTATCTTCAGGATGGTTTTTTAAATCATCTAATAAACGGTCCATTAATTTTAACTTCGAAACAATATATCCATATGCGGTTCCTATCGTATGGGCATATTCTTTTCCAATATTCTTTTTAACCAAATCTTTTGTGAATGTTCCATCTTCTTTTCTAATTCCTTGATAAGCATTCCAAAAACCTTGTTCATCTACTTCCCATTCATCCCATATATGAATGTTTCTATCTTGCAACCATCTAACATCATTAGATTGTACTTGATAAATCCAAAGCATTTCTAAAATTGCTTGTCTAAAATATAACTGTTTTGTTGTCAATACAGGAAATTCTTTATTTAAATCAAAATGTAAATAATAAGCTGGAATTTTTTTTGAATCAATACCAGTTCTATTTTTTTGATAAACTCCGTTTTCTAGTATTTCTTTTGTTAATTCATAATATTGTTGATCCCACTTTGTCATGATTCCACCTACTTTCTACATTTAGTATATACCAAACAAATGTTTGTGTCAACCAATGATTTCATTTTTTTCAAATGGTACTTCTAAAAACTTTTTGCTAGCTAAAAAATCACACATATGAACAAATCTTTGATATTTATTAGATGGCTTTGGTAATACCTCATTACCATTAAAATCTTGATTCCATGGTCCCATATGACTAGAAATCATATTCACCATTGCTTTTATTTCATTTTCAGTTAGTGTCAAATTTGGTGCTTCTTTTTCAATCATTGCACATACAAGTAATGGATGATCAAATCTTGTATACTTTTCTTTTGGATTTCCACTTTTTAATCCATCATGTAATATTAAAGACATCAAAATCATATCTTTTTCTTCTGTTTTAAATTGATAGCCAATACTTTCATCATTTAAAAGTTCATATGCAATTCTGACTGCCACTTTTGTATGTCTAACTAAACCACCTTCTCCTAATGCATAATTAGGATGATATTTCCCCGTTGAACTCGCTGGTATCTCAAAAAAATAATCAGGTAAACAAGAAATCAACTTCTTTATATTTTCACGATATCTTTCTGTTTTTATGTAATTAATTTCTCTTTGAAACATATTTATCTTTTCTGTATTCATATCTAACTACCTTTCTTTTTTTAGTTTATCATATTTCATGATATAAAAAAACACCTATCCGGTGTTAATCAATAAATTCTAATAATATTTCATTTGATATATATATTTTATTTTCTGGTATTTTAAGAAAACCTTGTTCTTCTTGTAATAACCCTTTTTCTTTTAACTTTTGAATTGGAAATATATCTTCTATTTTTTCATGAAATTGCAAAAAAAACTTATTTTTAGAAATTCCTTCCATTTTACGAAGCCCTAAGATACATTCATTTTCCATCATTTCTCTTTTTGTTAAAACATGTTCTTCTAAAACATAATCGCCTTTTTGATATTTTAAAATACTTCTAGTATTTTCATAACGACAATTATTCATATAACCGCTTGCTCCTAATCCAAATCCATAATATGTTTCATTATTCCAATAAACAAGATTATGTTTTGACTCATAACCTGGATAAGAAAAATTACTAACTTCATAATGACAATATCCATGTTCTTTTAAAACATTCATGATTGTTTGATACATCCAAATTTCTAATTCTTCATCTATATTTGTCAATTGTTGATTATAAAAACGTGTATGTTCTTCTAAAATTAAAGAATAAGTAGAAATATGAGGAACTTTTAAAGACAGAAAAAAGTTTAAATCAGAAAGAAACATCTTTTTCGTCTGCCACGGAAAGGCATACATCAAATCAACATTGATATTTTGAAATCCACTTTCTTTTACTAATTTTAAAGTTTCATATACTTGTTGTTTGCTATGATGACGATTCAATCGTTCAATGCTCTTCTCATCTACGGTTTGAATTCCAATACTAATTCGATTAACTCCATATTTTTGAAACAATTTTAATTTTTCTAAAGTAATCGATTCAATATTACACTCTATCGTATATTCAATATCGCTATCTTTTTTTAAAATATTTAATATTTCAAATAATTGTTCTAATTCTAAAAGAGAAAGACAACTAGGTGTTCCTCCTCCAATATATAAAGTCTTTAATACTTCTCCCTGATATCTTTCTTTTATTTCTTGTTTTAACGCCTGTAAATAATTTTTTACATGACCACTTTTCTTATATATTTTACAAAAATCGCAATAAGAACATATATCATCACAAAACGGAATATGAATATAACAACTACTAATTTTACTCACTTAATAATCGCTTAACCTCTTCTTTAGAAATTCCCATTTTTTGATAATACATTAAAACTTCTTTCATCATATCTTCTGGAGTTAACGTATCTAATGGTTTAGAAAAAGTAAATGACTCTTTTTGTTCAACACGATTTAATAATTTTTGAAAACGACCATGATAAAACTTTGCAAACTCTTTTGAGCTATCTTCATCTTCTAATGAAAATAATTCTTTTAATGTCATGTGAAACCATTTTTGATTCATACTACCACCAACTTTATTTTAACATATTTTCACTTTATCTTGTAAATTTTTTCGCTTTTTGAAATGGTTCTTTTGCCATTTCATTTGATTTTAAATATTGTCTTAAAAAATATAGTTTGTCAATATTATTTTCAAAAACTAAATCACAAAACTCTAATGCTTGCTCTAACTGTATTTGTTCATATTGTTCTATATTTTTTAAAGAGAATGGATATTCTTTACTATTTTTATCAAATTCCAATTCAATATCTTTCATCCAACTATTTTTATCTAATCTTTCTTGTACCGTATCAAAATCAAAGGAATCTTTTTTGACTGCTAACATTAATTTTATAATTGTATTTACATTGTTCTGCCATATAATTGGATTCAAAGTAGCATTTGGAAAACGAAACTCAATGGTATTAAAACATTCTTTTTCTTTGAAATTACGAACATTTGAAAAATTAACGCCTTGATTTCTAACAGATGGTAACTTTTGTAATAACATTCCTGGTTCTTCTATTTTTTCCATTTCAGCTAATTCTTTTTGCCAACTTTTCATCACTGGCAAAGCATATGGAATACTTCTTCTCGCATTTAAATATTCTCCATATCCAAAACGATATAAAATATTTTCATAAGCTGCTATGAAACAAAGAAAACGATACCAACTATTTTTATCTTCTCCTAATACATGAGCACCAACGTGAATATGTCCTCCACTCATTGTACTCACTTGACCATATTGTTTTAAAAAATCACAAACATCTTGTAACATGTGCCATGATTTTTCTTGATCACGCACAATCGAAGTTGCAACTTCTAATCCTAAATTTGTAGTTTCATCTTTTAATATCCAATGATTAGTATGTTTTTTTAAATAACTATAAATATCAAACGCATATTTTAAAGAATCAGGTATAAATTCTAACTCTAAACCAAAAGTAGCATCCTCACTAATCCCTAAATGATTACGATATCCTAAACGATATTCATCTAATAAAGTTAATAATTCATTTAAATCATTTTTAGATAATGAATTAAAATTATCATGGTCATCAGGTTTCATAAATTGAAATAATTTTTCTTGTGCCATAAAAAATTCCCCCTTTTAGCTGTTATATCATACCACAAATCCTAAAAATGTCAAAAAAAATAGGAAATTCCTATTTTTTTCTAATCGCATCAATTGGCTTTATCTTTAACACTTTGGATAAAGAAAGAATGGTAATACAAACAGATAATACAATAGAATATAAGAACATAATGAAATAAGTGTACGGTTCTATATAAAATCCTTTAAAAATATGCGTTGTACTTGGAAAAGAACTTTGATTTAACCATTCTAATATATAGTAAAATCCAATCATTGATAATCCATATGAGACAAGAGAAATGAAAAATGACTCTAGTGCAAATATTCTAGTAATATCAAATCTTTTAGCACCAAGTGCTCTTAAAATGCCAATTTTCTTTTTACTATAACTAATTGTTGTTGTAATAAAATTAGTAAATAATAATAAAGTAAATACTAAAAAAACAAGACTTACAATCAATATGATACGATATAACACATGATACGTTGTTGTTGTATTTTGTATTTCTAACATATAAGGAACTTGATAAGCATAGCCATCATATACTTCATGTTCTCTAAAAGAAGATTCTAAACGCATATTCCTTAATACTTCTTCCATATTGTGATAATCATTTTCATAAATGAAATAAGAATAACACTCTTTTAAAGAAAGAGGAATAGAATCATATAACTGCAAAGAAATATAATTATTATCAGTAAAAGAAATACCTCTTACTTTTACTTTAAATTCTTCTTCTACTCCATAATTTAGTAAAACTTCTTTATCTAATATAAAAATTTTATCTTTATTTTCTTCTATAAATTGTTCTTGTAATGTTTGATAAGACAGTTCTTGATATTCTTTCATATAATTTTGAAAAGACTCATCTAAATATGGATATAACTTTAAAACACTATCAAACGACAATATCACATCATTTTTATTTAGTTCCTTAATTTCTTCTTTTCTATCTTTTCCAACTACAGTAATTGGTTCTTTTAAATATTGAAAATCACCAATATTTGTATTTTTTACATTTAAATAAATAGACTTTAAAACACTTTCTTTTGATTGTGTTAATTTGGCATGTTCTACAAATCCTTTTGTATATACCAAATTAGCATTTTCAATCTCATTTAAAAATTCTTGATATTGTTTTTCTGAAGAAAAATTTCCTGTTTTTTTCGCATCTTCAAAAGCTTTACTTTTATTGCGAATAATTCCCACAATGTGAACTTTATTTTCACCTAGTAAAAAAGAATGTTTATCCGTTACAATTTGTTCATAACTTTGTGGTTGATATTCTTTTCCTTCTGCATCTTTTAAACCAATTTTAATAATACCATCAGCCATATATTGTGAAATTACTATTTCATCTTCTTTTTTTGCTTTATTACCAATCAAGGATGTAAATAATTTTTCATCATTTACTTCAACAACAGATATATAACGAGGAACTGACTGATAATATGCCTCTAAAGAATCATTTTCTAAAAATGGCATTTTTAATAATTCTCCTTCATGTTTCAATTGATAAATAGGATTTACTTTTCTTTTTGTTTTCTTTTCAATTTCTTTTTGATTTTCTTGTGTTAATAATTTATTATAACCGGAACCGTCATATGAAACAATGCGGTGTTCTACTTTATAAATATTTAACTGATTATTTTTCATAGTATCTATTACTAATTTAGTTTCATCAAACAGTGATGCATTTAACATAAATGCTGTAAATATAAAAGAACAAGCTAATAATAAAGTCGTCATAAATAAACGAATTGGTTTTGCTTTTAAATTTGTCATTACCATCTTTAAACGATATAAAAATGGTAATCTAGACTTTCTAACCCGAGGAAACATCGATATTTTAGGCTTTAAATTTGTGATTTTCACATCTTGAACAATACGCCCATCTGATATTTCAATAATTCGATCTCCATATTTTTTAGCAAACTCTAAATCATGAGAAACTACTACCACTAACTTAGAAACACTAATTGCTTTTAAAATATTAAAAATTTGTTCACTAGATTTTACATCTAAATTACCTGTTGGTTCATCTGCTAAAATCATATGAGGATTTTTAATTAACGCTCTTGCAATCGCAACTCTTTGTCTTTCACCACCTGATAATTCATTCGGTTTTCTATGTTCTAATTTTTCAATTCCTAAATGTTCCAATAACTCATGCACTCTTTTTTTAGAAGGTTTTTTTCTTTGCAATTTTAAAGACAGACAAATATTATCATAAACACTATATTCATCAAACAAATAAAATTCTTGAAAGATAAAACCTACATATTGATTACGATATGCATCTAATAATTTCTTATTTAATTTTTTACCATCAATATCAATTTCTCCTGTTGTTGGTTGATCTAAAGCTCCTAGTAAATTTAATAAAGTACTTTTCCCACTTCCACTTTTACCAACGATAAATACTAATCCTTGGCTCGGTAAAGTCAGATTCACATCTTTTAATGCTTCTACTTGTACTCCTCTTTTATTATGGTATACTTTTTTTAAATTTTTTAACTCTATCATAATACTCTCCTCTTATTATCTTAAGTATATCATAAATAAAAAAGAATTAGATAAAAAGTTATCTAATTCTTTACTCCACCATACGTCATAACATATTCAGTGTCAAATTGGTATACCACTTTTTCTATGAATACCAATTAATTAAAAACATGCTTCAAGCATATTGCTAAAATCTATCACATTCGACGTATCAAAATAGTTATTAAATTCTATTAACATTCTACCATCTATTTTCCCATGCTATCGTTCTATCATAGCATAATTTATAGTACTTCTCTATCCCATGATATATGAATACAAGAAAATACAAGTTTTACAAAATTTATAAATTAAAAATACTCAACAAAATTGTTGAGTATTTTTAGTTTAATTTCACTATCCTATTCGGAAAGCTGGTGCTACACCATGCGTAAGGTTTGTCCATCCGAAATGCCAATTACCATCTGTTTTCACACGTAAAAAGTAATTAGTACTATAAGCAGAACGTAACCAATAATATTGATATGCTCCTTGATATTGTTTTCTAACCATTGCGTAATTATATGACGTTGATACGCCCCATGATTGATACAAGTCTAATTGTCTTGTAAAATCATCTACGCCATCGTTAATCGAATTAACTGAGGTTCCTTCTTTCCCATATATCTCTTTAGGAGCTAGCAAATATAGTTTATCTGTTGATGATAAATTATTGGAAGCATTACTTCCGATTCCTGATATCACTTTAGTATTAATTATCACATTCTTCAAATCTTCTGGCAATGCATTGTAAATAGTGGTATTAACTGTTGTATAAAGTGGCATTGCTGTCCATCCGCCATTCGCCGAATTTGACGGATTCATTGCTATCTTGTCAATAATATCTTCAAACTCTACCACAAACCCACATGCTGTTTGAGAAAAATTAGAATTACTACATTCTGATGGTGTTGAATTATTAGCTAATCTTAATGTATACGTTCCTGCATATGTTCCACTAAGAGTCACTTCTTTTGTATCTCCTACTTCATATACTGAACTTTTACCAGCTCTAATATTACTTACAATTTTATCCCATGAATCAGTTGTAAAATCTGGTTTAGGTGAAATAGCAGTATAAGTATCAGCTTTATTGCCTGGTATATTAGATGGTAAATATCCTGTTCCTGTTGTTTCTGAATACCATTTTCCATCTGCTCCTGGTATATCACTACTACTTTGTTGTGGTAATTTTGATAATGCATTTGTCCCAACTTTAGTTCCTACTGTAACCCTTGATAAAACATTAGAAGATTGAAACATATCTGTTGATTTTGTCACTTTTGATGTATCCCAATTAGAAATATCTAAACTTGTCAAACTTTGAAGACCAGCGAATGTATAACTCATATCTGTTACTTTCGATGTATTCCATTTTGATACATTTAAATTTGTTAAACCAACCATAAAATAGAACATATGATTCATATCAGTAACATTAGATGTATTCCAATTTGACACATTTAAATTTGTTAGCATAGCCGCTGAAAAAAACATATTACTCATATTAGTTACATTCGATGTATCCCAATTTGTTAAGTTTAAACTCACTAAATTTTCAACCGCAGCAAACATATTACTCATATCTGTTACATTTGATGTATCCCAGTTTATGATATCTCCAACAGATGATAAAGCTTCTGCATTTGCAAACATACTACCCATATCAGTTACTTGCGATGTATCCCAGTTTGTTAAATTTAAAGACTTCAACTGATAAGTTTCTTTAAACATACCACTCATATCTGTTACATTTGATGTATCCCAATTTTCTAATCCAACAATTTGTTGCAAAGTACTATTTTTCGCAAACATCAAAGACATGTTTGTTACTTTTGATGTATCCCAACTTGATAAATCTAAATTGTTCATACTTCCACTTCCACCAACATCAGCAAAAATCATATTCATGTTCGTTACTTCAGAAGTATCAAAATAATCATTAAACTCTATTGTTTGTAATTCATTTGTTCCATAATTTGAAAATAACATAGTACTATTAGTATTTCCATATATTTTCTTTTTACTTCCAATGTATGATTTTCCTGTAGAGTCAGTCCACAATTGAATTTTATTATTTTGTGCTTTTGATACATCAATACTCTCCGTATTAGTTGGTGCTAAATAATCTACGAATTCAATATTTTCCAAACTTCCTAATTGTAATCCAGATTTTAACATATTAATTGGTGCAATAGCAGTATAAGTATCTGCTTTATTACCTGGTATATCTGCTGGTAAATATCCTAATCCTGTACTTTCTGAATACCAATAGCCATCTGCTCCTGGTATATTTGTACTACTTTGTTGTGG
>ENA-ORNF01001657-ORNF01001657.1-human-gut-metagenome-genome-assembly--contig:-NODE-1657-length-18824-cov-3.132719_pt1 | contig 18824 bp, 15 predicted proteins | sample MGYA00242110_ERZ509012 | MGnify/ENA primary metagenome ERZ509012 (study PRJEB26280, sample SAMEA2338714) | human gut metagenome | biome: human gut; feature: human-associated habitat; material: faeces...
ATGGGAAAGAGTTTATGGCTCTGTGTACTAACTCATGCTCTAAAGTAGGTCTCATCTCCATCGCCATTTTTATTTCAAAAGGAATCTGTAAAAATAATGAAAAAAGGAACTAAAACAATGTTGCATAATTTACTATGGATAGCAGCAATCATTGCAATTTTCGTATTGGTCTGCTTCGGCTATCACAGATACAGGCTTAAAAAAGAAGAGAAACTGAGAGAACCACTCGGGCAGCTTGTAGATATAACTGGGACAATATGCGGTGGCGTTGGGAATTACCAGACTGATCCCCGCATTTGCGGAAAGTGATGCCATAAAGTATGGAACATTGACGGATGGGGAAAAGAAGATGTATCGGGCAATCTTTTATAGCAGAACGGCAACAGCAACGATGATAAATGAAGCAAAGCGTATTAAGGAGAATGCGAAAATCGTGGCTCAAAATGGAGTGCCACAGGTTGATATGTTGTTATTTATTTCGGATGGTACTGGCGGAACTGGTTTTGATAAAGAAACATGGCGAAGGATACCGGAGAAGTATATCTCAGAAGTAAAATCTGGAAAATACATAGAGCTGGATTGTCCGCATTATGTTCATGATCATGAGTATGAGAAAATAAGTGAAGAAATCAAAAACTTTTTAGAAGGAGATCAAAAAAGTGGAATATATGGGCGATGCCATATGGTGGGATGAACGGTTTAAGAGTAGAGAGAATGAGTTAATGCCGCCAGAAACAAAACTGAAATCAGATTTGAAATATTTTGCTGAAAGTAACAGGATTTTAGATTTAGCATGTGGAGATGGCAGAAATGCTGTTTATCTGGCAAAACTAGGACATGAAGTATATGCCGTAGATTTTAGCAAAGAGGGATTGAACAGATTAAAGTCTTTTGCAATATTGGAAGGAGTAGGAATTACAACAAAACGAGTGGATCTTACCTCCAAAGATAAAGTAGCAAAATTAGAAGTAAAGGCAGATGCTGTAATTATCAATCATTACAGAATGGCAAAAGAGATATATCCAGTTTTGACTGCCCGGATCAAGGATGGCGGTATTTTATGGGTGAATGGATTTGCAGATGTGCCAGAGGATAATCCCAATATAAGAGAGCAGGATATTCTGCAGGATAGCGATTTTGAATTACTTAAGCATTGGATATTGTTAGATAAGGAAAAATATGAGGTAGGTAATAGAAAATTTGTAAGATACGTATGGAAAAAATGATGGTAATGGCAGTTTTCCGTTTTATTAGTCCGTTATGTGATGGTTTTCTGAATGTTATGTGAAGTTCGTTCATTTTCGGGATTTCTGACCGATATGTGCATTGAGGAGAAAAGCAAAGGATGGCATACAATATCGGATGGAACCACCTCAGAAAGTTTTTTTTATGAGAATCGAAACCAGCAGTTACAGTTTATCAGAAGATGCACTTGAGATCTGGAAAAAGAAAATGCAGGAGCAGGATGTGCAGGAACAGCAGAAGAAGGACGAAAAAGATACCTATGTTCCTTCCTATGCAAGTTTGGACAAGGACATTGCAATTCCGACTGGCACCTACAATGCAAGAGGCGTGGAAAACAGTTCTGCAATCTCTAATTCTTCCGCCACCGGCTACGAGGCACTGCTTTCCAAACTTTCAGACACATTCCGTGCAAATGCAGACAGCATTTTGTCAACGATGGATAGTTTAGGGCTTTCACTGGAAGATTTACAGGATGAGGACAACTTACAGACGCTCGCGGATGCCATGAACACGGGAGCAAAATCTTTAGGACTTCTGACTACCTCTAATTTAGAGACACTGGTAAGCCAGCTTTATGAGGATCTTTCCGAGAACTGGGATACATATTTTGCATCCACAGATGCAAGCGCAGCAAAGACGGAAACCATATAAAGTCGCTTGAAAAAAGGAACAGCATATAAATTTGATCGAAATATAAGAAAAATTGCACCGGACAGCGAATGTCTGGTGCAATTTTTGCATGGTTATGTTATACTGATGGGGAGTAAAATAGTCGCAGATTGCGCAAGTGAGTCGACATGCGTGCATGATTGACGAATGGTAAAAAGGAGTTTCTTATGGATGAAATATCTTATATTTGTGGCGTGACTTTTGCCCCGTTTGCACCGGCAGGAAGCTTTAGAGATGAGCAGACACGCGAAAGCTTACGGATGATGAAGGAAAGGACCAACGCCAATTTTGTCATACTCGTGCCCAATGGGCTGCAGGAGACCCCACAGTCGGAAAAGATCTGCTATACGTCAGAAGCAACCATGACCGATGATGAATTAAAAGGTATGATTGAGTATGCGCAGACACTGGGACTTCGGGTGGCATTAAAACCTACTGCAAACTGCAAGAACGGAACCTGGAGAGCGCATATCAATTTCTTTGATGAGGATGTTCCTTGCGAGCCCAAGTGGGGAAACTGGTTTGAATCCTATCAGGAGTTTCAGAGACATTATGCAAGGATTTCACAGGAAATGGGCTGTGAAATGCACATTGCGGGGTGTGAGATGGTTATGTCAGAACACCGGGAGAAAGAGTGGAGACAGACCATCGCGGAGATCCGGAACGAATTTTCAGGTCTGGTTTCCTATAATACGGACAAATATCAGGAACACAATGTGCACTGGTGGGATTGTGTGGACGTGATATCATCCAGTGGTTATTATCCAATCGATGACTGGGAAAACCAGCTTGACCGGATTGAGGCTGTGGTCAGTCAGTTTCAAAAGCCGTTCTTTTTTGCAGAATACGGCTGCATGTCTGTTTCCGGTTCGAAGCATGTACCAAATGACTGGACGATCCGGGGAGAGATCGATCTGCAGGGACAGGCAGACTGGTATGAGGCGATGTTTAGTGCCTGCGAGAAACGAAACTGGGTAGGTGGTATGGCACTCTGGTCATGGACACATCAGCTTTATCCGGAAAATGAAGCAGGACGCCATGGTGATTACGAGATTTTCGCAAAACCGGCGGAGCGGGTAATCTGCAGTTACTATCAGAAAAAAGGAAACTAGAGTTTTAAGAAAACAAAGTCAGAGAGAAAAGAGAGAGGTCAGTTATGAAAAGAAAAAGATTATTACCGGCTGCCACATTGCTGGCGGTGGCTGCATTTATTCTGCTTCCAATGAAGGCATCGGCAAGACAGTTAGGTGGGATGGAGTATTACTGTTATTACGAGGATGGAACACGGTCACAGGTAACAGTGATGCCGAGGGCATCTCGTATTTATGCAAATGGAACGCCATTGATATTTAAGGACGGCAAGATGTATGAGGATGTGGCACCTTATGGAGTGCTCGATAAAAATGACAGGCATATTTATACCTGTGCGGATGATGATTTCGAGCCCGGTTCGCCGCGCGATTATACCAAAGACTATCTGGAAAGCAGGGTAACGATATATCCGGCAAGCTGGGATGATACCGAATATGGGGATGTGAGCCTGTATATCGAAGATACGAATTTTCATGGTCTGAATGTTAACCATGTAGGAAATACAACGATCGGGTTGAAAAATTCTTACATTTATTCACAGTGTATCCAGAATATCAATGGAGATCTCAATTATAAGACAAGTGATGTAAAGGATGCTGGCGGTCTGTATTTTGAGAACCGCGATGGATATGAGAACAAGTGCTGGGGAGATTCTGTCATAAAAGGAAATGTGAATGTGACCCTGGAAAAAATCGGAAGAATTTCGATCGACACCCAGAACACAGTATGGGGGAATATCAATTACAGGATCAATCAGAGCCAGATCAGTCAGATCACGCTCGCACATAACGTCGGACATAACGGAACCGGTGGAAATGTCAACCTGGAAATGAATGATACTACGTCAAACAGCAGCCTGATCGGTATGTGGAGTGCTCCGTCGGGGGCAGCTACGATAGATGGGAATGTGGATTTTAAGATTACCGGAAGCAAACTTGGCATGATCTGGGGCTACACCAGTTATACGGAAGAAGCATCAAACAGCAGTGATCCGGATGTGAAGAATGTGGTGAAGGGAAAATCGACGGTAACGCTGACCGATACGGTGATCTATAATATGTCGGATCGTTCATACGATGGAAATGCAGCTGATATTTCAAAGACCGCAGTGGCGTATCTTAACAATGTGACGGTAACTTCGGGTGGATATGACAGTCCGATCTGCTGTAATGAGGTTCATCTGAGGGGACCATTAATGGGAGCGGTAGCGTGCAATCATCTGATCTTTGAAGACGGTGGACGATTAATCGGAGATGCGGAAATCTTGAGTAAGTTGAGTGGAAACGGAGAATTCTGTCCGGTGGATGATTATATGGCATTTGCGTCTGGAGCATCGATTGCGGATGGAGCTAAGATTAAAGTTGTCCCCGTAAGGCAGGCGACCGATGGCAGCTATGTGGCCTATAAGAAAGGGGAACAGCTTGCAAACCAGACAGGGATCCTGTTTTATAACCGACAGCAGTTAAATAATTATTCCAGTCATTTTACCTGTGATTACAATGAACTTGACATCATTTCAAAGGGCTTCCAGGGTTATCCGGAACTGCGGGTAAGAAACAGTGTGCCGTGCACCAGTTCCAGCCATAGATGGGCGAGGGCTGCAGACAGTGGATGGCTGAGCATTGAAGAGTATGCAAAGAAACATGATGTACCGGCAACCTGTACGGAGACCGGACTGGAGACCTGGTACTGTACCGCATGTCTTGCATATGACACGAATATGCATGAGACACCGGCACGTGGTCATAATTATGTGGCAGACAACGTTGTGGAGCCAACCACTTCAACCGGTGGTTACACGGTATATTCCTGCACGCGTTGTGATGCATCTTATCAGGCAGATTATACCGATCCACTACCGGATAATTCATCTGGAAATGACACCAATACGCCGGATGAGGGAGATACAGATGCTCCGGATAATGGAAATACAACCACGCCGGATACGCCATCGGGTGGAAATACATCAGATAGCAGTAATACGGATACGCCGTCAGACGAAGACACGGTTATCTCTGTCAGTGATTTAGACATCCGTGTGGCATCTTCCATTGCCTATACCGGCAAAGCAGTAAAGCCTGCAGTAACGGTGAAAAATGGCGATGAGATCTTAAAAAACGGCACGGATTATAAATTAGCTTATAAAAACAACAAAAAGATCGGAACTGCATCTGTGACCGTGACTGGAATGGGAAGCTATAACGGAAGCGCGAAACTGAGCTTTAAGATCGTGCCAAAGAAAGCGGTACTTTCTGCGGTACAGTCGAAAAAGGCAAAAACAGTATCGGTAAAATGGAAACGGGATAAAATGGTGACCGGTTATGTGATCCAGTATTCTACTGATAAAAATTTTAAGAAAAATGTTAAGAAAGTAACCATTGGGAAAAATAAGACGGTATCCACGACGATCAAGAAACTAAAAGCTAAAAAGACATATTATGTCAGAGTGGCATCTTATAAAAAAGTCAGTGGGAAAACATATACCGGAACATATTCCAATGTGAAAAAGATCAAAGTAAAGTAGAGGTACACTCTTGCATATCTGCGGCGTTTGTGATAAGATAGCACTGCTTGCAGGAAGCGAATAAAAAGAAAGAGCACGTTATGTGTAAGGTGAGGAAATGATCAATAGATAATTTTGTTTAGGTGAAAGATACATGGCAAGGGATTTGTATTGGGGATAGGCTCATACAGTCTGTTTGCGTACGCTTAAATAGGATTATCATAGCATTCATTTTACAGCCTGTTAAAAATAGGATAAGAAAGCAGTGTTACTACTGCCTGTGATTTGTATGAGTCTATTTTGTGTATGCAGGATAGACTCATAGTTTTATGCCTCATAACAGATCAGAGAGGAGGCAGCATGTTACAGGTAAGAAATTTAACACTGACGCATCGCAAAGATCTAAGAGTCATTTTGGAGGACTTTGAGCTTACATTAAACGATGGGGATAAAGCAGTGTTCATTGGAGAAGAAGGAAATGGAAAATCGACACTGTTAAAATGGATGTATGATCCAGAGGGGATCGCATCATACATGGAGGCAGAGGGACTTCGGGTGATCGGGCGGGAGCGGCTCGGATATTTGCCCCAGGAGTTGCCGGAGACGGAGAAGAAAAAGACGGTATATGAATATTTTTCGGAATCAGAGTTCTTTTTCAATGAGACACCAAAGGAGCTGGCAGTGCTTGCAAAAAAATTTATGGTTGAGCCGGACTTCTTTTATCGAGATCAGAAGCTGGACAGCCTTTCCGGAGGAGAAAAAGTAAAGACACAGCTGATGAGACTGCTCATGGAAGAACCGACAGTACTGCTTTTGGATGAGCCGTCGAATGATATTGATATCGGGACATTGGAACTGCTGGAAAATTTAATAAAGGAATGGAAACACATTGTTTTATTTATTTCCCATGATGAGGTGTTGATCGAAAATACCGCCAATATGGTAATTCATATCGAACAGATCATGAGAAAAACAAAATCCCGCTTTGTTGTGGCGCACATGCCATATCAAAAGTATCTGGAAGAACGTCTCCACAAATTTGAAAAACAGAAGCAGCAGGCAATAAGCGACCGCAGGGAACAGAAGATCCGGGAAGAAAAATACCGGTGCATCATGCAGAGTGTGGAACATGCACAGAATACGATAACAAGACAGGATCCCGCAGGTGGCAGACTTCTGAAAAAGAAAATGCATGCAGTAAAGTCAATGGAAAAACGGTTTGAACGGGAAGAGGCAAATCAGACCAGTATGCCGGAGCAGGAGGAGGCGATCTATTTTAAACTGGGCGGGAAAGAGAGCCAGATACCTGCCGGAAAGACGGTGATCGAATATGAATTGGAGGAGCTACGGACACCAGATGGAGAGCGTGTATTGGCAAGCGATATTTTTCTTCGTGTAAAAGGGGCTGAGAAGATATGTCTGATTGGGACGAATGGAGCCGGGAAGACCACTTTATTGAAAAAAATAGCACAGGAGCTGCTTGGCAGAACCGATATCCACGCGGAATATATGCCGCAGAATTATGAAGAGATGTTAGAGCTGGCAGTGTCACCGGTAGAATTTCTGGATACATCGGGAGACAAGGGGGAAAAGACGAGGATCCGTACTTATCTTGGAGCATTGAAATTTACACCAGATGAGATGGAACATCCGATCCGCGAGCTTTCAGGTGGACAGAAAGCAAAAGTATTGTTACTTAAAATGAGTCTGTCCGGGGCAAATGTACTGATCTTAGATGAGCCGACGCGCAATTTTTCACCATTGTCAGGACCTGTGGTTCGACAGATGATAGCAGAATTTCCGGGTGCAGTGATCAGTATTTCACATGACAGAAAATATATAGAAGAGGTGTGCGATACGGTATATCGTCTGACATCGTCTGGACTACAATTAGAGGAATAAGAGGGAGAGAAAAGAGGTCAGTAGGAGTTATCATTAACGCATTATCCGTTGTGATCGGCGGAATTTTAGGAACAGTAGCAGGACATAAACTCAGTCCGAAATTTAAAGCAGATCTTACCATGATCTTTGGGTTGTGTTCGATGGGAATGGGGATCAGCACGATCGCCAATATGGAGAACATGCCGGCAGTCATCTTCCCGCTGACCACACCGGCAATGATCTTAGTTATGCCGCTGTCGTATATCTGGACCAACTATATCATGCCTTTGGTCTAAGAGCGGTCAGGCATCAAACAGGTGGAAAAAGGCACCGTCTTTTCCGTCAAATACATTGATACCTTCAGCATCGGTGCTCCGGTTTGCAAAGGCAGGGAACAGAAAGCCAGCCTGTGGCGTTCCCATTTCATAATCGCCGACGAGCGGACTGATGGAGCAGATGAGGAAACGGTAGACTTCCTCGGATTCCCACTGGTTTTCCCTGTCACTGCCTTTGACCGGAACATCATAATTACCGTAAAAGACATAGATTCCATAGGGATAACCGGGCTGATAGTGTTCTCCGATGTACTCATACAGGTTGTAGAGGAGTGCATCGTTTTTCAGTTCACATTCCCGGAGTGCCATAAGGAGCTGCCACATGCCATCACGGATACCCGGCTGTGGCTTGATCCTGAAATTTTTAAGCTGTTCGTTTGGTTTTGCAAATGGAACAGCTTTTGCTATTTTTATCGTTTTTTCCTGATCGGCACGGGACAATTTCAGAAAATGCGTGTGAAATGTGCCATCGATGAAGCCTTCCTCATCCATATAGGCTCCGGCAATCCGGCTGAAGCAGTTTCTTGCGACCGTCATGCGGCGGGTCAGCTCTAACATATCTTCTCTGTCAATGTTCATTTTGTTTGTTCTCCTGTCATTAAAAGATCAAAGCAAATCCGGAGAGGATCAGCAGGAGAATCACCAGTTGTTTGATCCGTTTTTCATTTAAAATGTTTCCGGCAAACATGCCGCCGAAAAGTCCGAGCAGCATAAAGGGTGCAAGCAACAGGGCTTTTTTTAAGATGGCAATATGCAGGATGCCGGTACACGCATACAAGACGATACGGAAGGTATTTTCCACCAGGAAAACGACACAGATATTCGCCTTGAACGAGTGCGTGTTATTGGTCACACGGCTAAGGTAGGCACCGAGCAGGGCACCAACACCATACAGACCGCAGAGCAGACCGGAGAGGATGCCGACAAGGATCAGCACCAGTGTGGACTGTTTCATCTGTTTTGGATGAAATTCACGCAGCAGCATTTCGATCCCGAGCAGGATAATGATGAAACCGAAGATCGTTTTTACAATGCCGGTATCGACGTTTTTTAAAACGAATACGCCGGGAATACTTCCTAAAATGACAAGGACGGCAAGTGGAAGGCACATCCGTCTTTGTCATAATAGCGGAGTGTGGAGCTTGGAATGTCAAGCCGTTTTGCCATTTCACCAACTGTGTATACCATAAAAATCCCCCTTGAAATATGTAACTTAAAGTAAGGTTTCACTGATGAAAGAAACATCAAGTTTAAAAAAGTATAGAACAGATAACAGGGCGAAGTCAAACTTATTTTAAGAAAGAGGGAAAAAGTGTGATTGACAGGAACCAAAAGTTGTGCTATAATTGCGAGATGAATAATCACAAGGGATGGAGCAGATTGGATGAGTACAGCAGCAAAAAGTAAAAAATATGAGATAGATATGTGCAATGGCACGATCATGGATAAGCTGATCTCGTTTTCCCTTCCGCTTATGTTATCCGGCATTTTACAACTCATGTTCAATGCCGTTGATATCATCGTGGTAGGACGGTTCAGCGGGAGCAGTGCGCTTGCAGCAGTCGGATCGACGACGGCACTGATCAATGTATTTACCAATTTATTTATTGGGATATCGCTGGGAGCCAATGTCTTAGCCGCGCGGTTTTATGCGGCGGGAAGAGAAAAAGAGATGTCTGAGACCGTGCACACGGCGATCACACTTGCGCTGATCAGTGGGATCGTCATGGCGTTTGTGGGGCTGTTCTTTTCCAGACTGGCACTGGAATGGATGGATACGCCAGCGGATGTCATCGACCAGTCGGCATTATATATGAAGATCTATTTTATTGGAATGCCGTTTTTTATGCTCTATAATTACGGGGCGGCAATTCTAAGAGCGGTGGGCGATACTAAGCGACCATTATTTTTCTTAATGATCTCCGGTGCGATCAATGCACTGTTAAATTTATTACTGGTCATCGTATTTCACCTTGGTGTGGCAGGGGTTGCCATTGCGACCGTTATCTCACAGATGATCTCCTGTTTTCTGGTGCTGCACTGTCTCTGCAGATCAGAGAGCAGTTACAGGCTTCAGTTTTCCAAACTGATGATCCGCGGGATTTATTTCAAACAGATCCTTCAGGTAGGACTTCCGGCAGGCATCCAGAGTACGGTCATCAATTTTTCCAATGTATTGCTGCAGTCATCGGTCAACTCATTCGGATCGATCGCAATGGCGGGCTATACCGCGGCAAACAATATATTCGGATTTTTATATGTATCGGTCAACTCGATCACGCAGGCATGTATGAGTTTTACCAGTCAGAATTATGGTGTGGGCAGACATAAACGTATGGATCGTGTGCTGTTAGACTGTCTGATCTTATCGGTGGTGGTTTCCGGTGTGCTTGGCGGCAGTGCCTATCTGTTTGGACCACAGCTTCTGACCATCTACACGAAAGATCCACAGGTGATCGCATGTGGTGTGGAGATTCTTTTGTATACGACCGTGACGTATTTCCTCTGTGGTATCATGGATCTGTTCCCGGGAGCACTTCGTGGGATGGGACATTCGGCTGTGCCGATGATCTTATCCGTGATCGGAACAGTTGGAATGAGAATTTTCTGGATTTATCTTATCTTTCCGGCTCAACGTTCGTTGTCCGTGTTATTTATCTCATATCCGGCATCCTGGATCTTTACGATCATCATGCAGGTCATCTGCTTCTTTCTGGTACGAAAAAAGGTACACAGAGATCATGGGTGGGATTAGTTTCAGACTAAAATAAAAATATTGAAAGCCTTGCAGTAAAGTGGGAGAGGGCGGGCTTATGCGTAAGTCAGGCTGAGACCGTAGAGAAGGTCTGGCAGGAAGTCTGGTTCGAAGTGGAAAAAGTAAATTTTCAAGCAACCCCAATGTTTAGGGTAAAAGGGAGGAAATAGATGGAAGAAAAACAGCATAAAAGACGGATCCATTATTCCGGCACACATCCGAAATCCTATCAGGAAAAATACAAGGAACATCAGCCGGAAAAATACGCAGATACGATCGAGAAAGTCATCAAAAAGGGAAGTACCCCAGCCGGCATGCACATCTCGATCATGGTACAGGAAATCCTGGATTTCTTACAGATCAAACCGGGACAGAGAGGACTGGATGCAACGTTAGGTTATGGTGGGCACACCAGAGCCATGTTGGAAAAACTGCAGGGAAAGGGGCATCTCTACGCCCTGGATGTGGACCCGATCGAATCGGCAAAGACAAGGGAACGCCTTGCACAGGCAGGATACGGAGAGGACATTTTAACCGTAAAATTACTTAATTTTGCAAATATCGATCAGGTGGCAGCAGAGGCTGGCAAATTTGATTTTATGATGGCAGATCTCGGTGTCTCTTCGATGCAGATCGACAACCCGGAGCGCGGCTTTTCCTATAAGGTAGAGGGACCACTTGACCTGCGATTAAATCCGCAGAAGGGAGTCAGTGCGGCAGAGAGGCTAAAGGAAGTGACAAAGGAAGAATTTATCGGCATGCTGGTTGAAAACTCCGACGAACCATATGCAGAGGAGATCGCAGAAACAGTGATGGGCAAACTCTCCTCCGGGGAAAAGATAGAGACGACCGGGACGCTGCGACAGGCGATCGAGGAAGCACTTTCTTTTCTGCCGGAAAAAGAGCGGAAGGAAGCTGTCAAAAAATCCTGCCAGAGAACGTTTCAGGCGATCCGCATTGATGTAAACAGTGAGTTTGAAGTATTGTATGAATTTCTGGAAAAACTGCCGGATGTGCTGGCACCGGGCGGAAGAGTTGCAATCTTAACTTTCCATTCCGGGGAAGACCGGCTGGTAAAGAAATCATTTAAGACCTTAAAAAAACAGGGCATTTATCAGGAGATATCAGAAGATGTCATCCGCCCGTCCAAAGAGGAATGTATCAAAAACCCACGCGCAAGATCGACCAAAATGCGCTGGGCAGTACGCACGACGGAATAGGAAGAAGGAGAAAACATGATGTCACGGGCAAAAACCACAGATCTGACGAGGATTGGTGCGGTATTCTTCTATAATTATTTTGCATCGATCCGGAGAGCAGTCGGAAATTCGGCCGTGGCACTGTTGTTTCTGGGCGTATCAGTCTTTTTAAATATAGGACTTGATCTGCTGTTTGTCCTGCAATTTCACTGGGGCGTAGCAGGAGCAGCGGCAGCGATTGTGATCGCACAGTGGTTTTCTGGGATCGGGATCTGGGCTGTAGTGTCGATCGGCTGGTTTTTAGCAGACGTGACAGGGCTTGTTATTCTGAAAAAGGATAGGTCATGAATCTGATATTTTAGGAAACAATCTTGTATATTCAAACTCCATTACAGGCTATAGTGTAAGAAAATGAAGCATGATGGGAAAGAAATGGAGTGTAGAATATGAGATATGGATATTTTGATGAGAAAAACAGAGAATATGTGATCACCAGACCGGATACACCGGCACCATGGGTAAATTATCTGGGCTCTCCTGAGTATGGAGCGATTATTTCCAATAATGCAGGTGGATACAGCTTTGCCAGATCTGGTGCAAATGGCAGGATTCTCCGTTATGTGTTCAATCAGTTTGATCAGCCGGGCAGATATATTTATATCAGGGACAATGAGAATGAGGACTACTGGTCAACCTCATGGCAGCCGGTTGGGAAAGATTTGAATTTATATAAGTGTGAGTGCCGTCATGGAACCGCATATACGAAAATGCTGGCGGATTACAGGGAAATACGTTCGGAAGTAAGCTATTATGTTCCACTGAAACAGTCCTATGAGGTGTGGAGGCTGCTTCTTACAAATTGTTCCGATCGGGAAAGAAACCTGAATGTTACAGGCTACGCGGAATTTACCAATAACAGCAATTATGAACAGGATCAGGTGAATCTGCAGTACTCGCAGTTCATTACACAGACGGTATTCTGTGAAAACCGTGTCAGACAGATGATACATGCGAACCTTGATAAGATTGAGAATGGAAGAGAAATAGACCATAAAATCGTTGAAAACCGTTTCTTTGGAATGGCAGGAGCAGAGGTTTCTTCCTGGTGTGGAGAAAAAGAAGCATTTCTCGGAAGATATCATGGGTATGGAAATCCGGTCGGAGTCATTGAAGGCGAGTTAAACGGAGAGGGAAATTATAATGAAAATGGCTGTGGAGCACTTACCACACGGGTTCATTTAAAACCGCAGGAGACAAAGGAGATCATTTTCCTTGTTGGAATGAAAGAGGATGAGGAAGCAGCCAGGATCGTTGCAAACTATAATGCGAAAACAGGAGTATGCCAAAAAGAACTGGAAGAACTGAGCGCATACTGGCATGGTTATCTTTCTCGCTTCCAGGTAAAAACACCGAGCGAAGAATTTAATACGATGATCAATACCTGGAATGCTTATAACTGCTTTATGACATTTATCTGGTCAAGAGCAGCATCTTTTACCTACTGTGGTCTGCGAAACGGATATGGATACCGGGATACGGTACAGGATATTCAGGGAGTGATCCATCTTGCACCGGAAATGGCAGTAGAAAAGATACGATTTATGCTATCCGCACAGGTGGACAATGGAGGAGGTCTTCCTCTGGTAAAATTTACGCATCATCCAGGGCATGAGGATACACCAGACGATGAATCTTATGTGCAGGAAACCGGTCATCCGGAGTATCGAGCAGATGATGCACTCTGGTTATTCCCTACGGTATATAAATACATCGCAGAAACCGGTGATCTGGCATTTATGGATGAAATTATTCCATTTGCGAACAAAGGAGAGGCTACCGTTTATGAGCATTTAAAACGGGCGATTTCATTTTCCATGGATCATCTTGGTGCGCACGGAATGCCAGCAGGTTTATACGCAGACTGGAATGATTGTCTCAGACTGGGCAAAAATGGCGAATCAACATTTGTTGCATTGCAGTTCTATTATGCGATGACGATATTAAAAAAATTTGCGGAAACCAAAAAAGATACGGAATATCTGTCCTGGCTTTCTCTAAAGCAGCATGAGCTGGAGAAACTGATACAGAAACTTTGCTGGGATGAGGATCGCTTTATCCGTGGATTTACAGAAGATGGAACGGTCATTGGAGGCAGAAATGATGAGGAAGCTAATCTGTGGCTCAATCCGCAAAGCTGGTCGGTCATCAGTGGACTGGCAAACGATACACAGGCAGAGTGTGTGTTGGAACAGGTGCAAAAAAGGCTGAATACAGAGTATGGAGCGGTTCTTATGGATCCACCATATCATGCACATGCATTTGATGGTGCACTTGCGGTAATCTACAATGCTGGAACGAAAGAAAATGCAGGAATTTTTTCACAGTCGCAGGGATGGCTTATTTTAGCAGAAGCATTAATGGGGCATGGAGAGAGTGCGTTTCGGTATTTTATGGAAAATGCACCTGCGGCACAGAATGACAGGGCAGAGATCAGAAAACTGGAGCCATATTGCTATGGTCAGTTTACAGAGGGAAAAGCGAGTCCGAATTTTGGAAAGTCTCATGTGCACTGGCTGACTGGAACGGCATCAACCGTAATGGTTGGCTGCGTAGAGGGAATTCTCGGTATGCGCCCTGATTTTCAGGGACTCAGGATCGATCCATCCATACCAGAAGATTGGGAAACTTTTGAGGTGGAAAAAGAGTTCCGGGGATATCATTTACATATCACAGTAAAGAATCCGGGACATGTCCAGTCGGGATATAAGAGTCTTATTGTAAATGGTGAGGCGATGCAGGAAAATTATGTACCGGAAAAGAAATTGACCAGTCACACCGAGATTGAGCTGATAATGTCGTAAGGCACAGATGAGGAAAAAATGATGAAACAGATTGAATTTTTGGATAAAAATGGAACATTTCGGATCAATAACCCTGAAAATTACAGTGGACTCTATCTTCCGCTTGCAGGGGAAAGCGGATTGAAATCCAGTATCACACCATTGTCTGGTGGAGATAGCAAGACAGATCAGAACCATTTCCTGCTGGAACCGGTCAGCATTGAAAACCTGCACAATAACCGGAATACGAGAAATTTCTGGTGCAGGATAGAAGGAAAAGGCTGCTGGTCTGCATGTGGCTCTTCTGCTGTACAGGAAGCAGATCGGTTTACGCAGCAGCAGGAAGATACCATATTAGAGGCGGGATTCATGTGGCAGAGTGTATGCAGAACATCGGAAAAGTATGGAATGCGGTCAGAGATCACTTCCTTTGTTACGGTAGATGGAAATATAGAGATCATGCTTGTAAAACTTACTAACATCGGGGAAAAAGAAATTGAACTGACTCCGGTTGCTGCGATTCCTGTTTATGGAAGAAGTGCGGATAATATCCGGGATCATCGTCATGTGACATCATTGTTGCATCGTATCAATACCAGGGAATATGGCGTGGAAGTGACACCAGTACTTTCTTTTGACGAGCGTGGACATCAGAAGAATCATACCACTTATTTTGTATATGGGTCTGAGGAAGATGGCAGGGCTCCGCAGGAATTTTATCCTACGGTAGAACAGTTTATCGGAGAGGGAGGCAGTTATTTGAATCCGGAGGCAGTCCGGACAGAGATGCGGGGGGTTCCTTCCGGAAGCAGAATACAGGGGAAAGAAGCAGTTGGAGGCATCCGTTTCCAGACTATGAAATTAAAACCGCAGGAGACAAAAAGTTATATTGTACTGGCGGGGCTGACAGAGAAGAAAGAACAGATTGAGAAACAAACGGCTGCGTACCGTACAAAAGAGCAGGTAGAGGATGCATTGTCTGAAGTAAAGGAACATTGGACCAAAAAGGTTAATGTAGATTTTGAAACGGGGGAGAAAGATGTTGACCAGTATTTAAAATGGATCTGCTTCCAACCGATTTTAAGAAGAATTTACGGCTGTTCTTTTTTGCCATACCATGATTATGGGAAAGGCGGACGTGGCTGGCGTGATTTATGGCAGGACTGTCTTGCACTTTTGATTATGGAACCGTCTGTTGTCCGCAAAATGATCGTAGATAATTATGGCGGAGTCAGAATGGATGGAACAAATGCCACGATCATCGGAAACGGACAGGGAGAGTTTATTGCAGACCGCAACAATATTACCCGCGTATGGATGGATCATGCATTCTGGCCGTTTGTGACGACAAAATTATATCTGGATCAGACAGGAGATCTTGATATTTTGCTGGAGAAGGTAACCTATTTCAAAGATCTGCAGACAAAAAGAGGTACTGCACATGATAATAACTGGGATCATGCATATGGAAATAAACAGCGCACAGCAGGTGGAAATATTTATTTTGGAACAATTTTAGAACATATTTTACTGCAGAATCTATGTGCTTTTTATGATGTCGGAGAGCATAATGAGATGAGACTGCACGGTGCGGACTGGAATGATGCACTTGACATGGCATGGGAAAAAGGCGAGAGTGTGGCATTTACGTGTGCATATGCTGGAAATTTAAAAGACATTGCAGATTGTCTGAAGCATATGGAAGAGAAAACCGGGATCAGTAAAATTGAAATGGCAGAAGAGATGAAATGTCTGCTTGCGGAAGGAACAGAATTATATGAAAATCCGGACAGAAAGCAGAAACTGCTGGACGAATATACCAGCCTCTGCGAACATAATGTAAAAGGAGGCATGATCCTGGTTTCCACAGAACAGATACGAAAGAATCTGGTGGAGAAGGCAGAGTGGCTGATGCAGCATATCAGAGAGAAAGAATGGATCAGTGCCGGGGATGATATGGGTTGGTTTAACGGATATTATGACAATCATGGAAATGCGGTTGAGTACAGTAAAAAGGATGAAGTCCGCATGATGCTGACAGGACAGGTGTTCGCAGTCATGAGCAAAACTGCGGGAGAGGAACAGGTAAAAGAAATCTGCAGGAGTGCAGATAAATTTCTGTTTGATCAGAAAGCCGGTGGATATCGTCTGAATACAGATTTTAAAGAGGAGAAATTTGATCTCGGAAGAATGTTTGGATTTGCCTATGGGGAAAAAGAAAATGGTGCAGTGTTTTCCCATATGACAGTCATGTATGCGAATGCACTGTATCAGAGAGGATTTATCCGGGAGGGACATAAAGTTCTGCAGACACTTTTAGAAGCCGCAATGAATTTTGAAAACAGTAAAATGTACCCGGGACTGCCGGAGTATTTTGATAATGAAGGCAGAGGACTTTATGCATATCTGACAGGTGCGGCGAGCTGGTATATGCTGACGATGATCACAGAGGTATTTGGTGTAAAAGGAGATCTTGGAGATCTGGTGATCGCACCATCTCTGCTGCCGGAACAGTTTGATGAAAAAGGCAGTGCTGGATTGAAGCTGGAATTTGCCAGGAAGAAATTTGAGATCATAATGCATAATCCGGAAAAGAAGGACTTAAGAATAGAGCAGATCAGACGGGCAGTGTGCGATGAGAAAGTCGTATTGGAACCGGAGCCGGAATATGGTGTACGGTTAAGGAAGAGTGTGATTGAAACACTTGACCCAAAAACATGTCACAGAATTGATGTGTTTTTTCAAGAGTAACATGTAAAAATGACTGATAGGGTGAGAGAAGCAGCATACAGATTTTGTATGCTGCTTTTTTTAGAAAACATGCATTACCACATGGATTTATAATATTTATCCCGGTATTTTTTGGGCGTCAGTCCGGTATAGTTTTCAAAAATCTGAATGAAAGGACTCTGTGAGGAGAAAGAAAGATAGTTTGCGATGTCGACGATCGGTTTGTCAGAATACCGCAGCAGATGAGTTGCCTTTTCAATCTTTTTTTCACGGATATAATCGCTGATGGATATGCCGAGGTTCTGTTTGAAAACGCGCGAGAGATAACTTTCAGACAGACCGGTATATTCAGCTAAAGTGGTTATGGTAATGCGTTCTTTGATGTGTGTATAGATGTAATCCACACATTGCATGACCGGTTTCGAGAGTATAGAACTTTTTTTCTGTAAAATCATTTTTCCGGTAAAATCTTTTACCATTTCATGATGCAGATCTGCCACCTGCCGGACGGTGGTACACGAATCCATCCTTAAAATATAAAAATCACTCAGGCGGTAAGCCTGCTCCGGCTCTAATCCACCATCAATACAATAGCGCGTGATCATAGCGGTAGTGACAACAAAATGATATTTAATATTTGTAAGCGGATTACGGGAAAGGACACCGGTACCCTTTAAGTCGATGAAGGCATCTTCCTTACAGTTTCGTATCACAGAATCCATGTCACCGGTTTTGACTGCATTGTAAAAAGAATATTCAACAGTCGGGGAACGGTGCAGCATATCGTATTCACTGTTGGTTAATTCTGTGTGATACCATTCTTTTGAAAGTTCCATAGCATTACTCCTGTTTTTTATTTTCGCATTATTATGTCATGAATCTGATATTTTTTCAAGTGATTTAATATAATGCAGAGCTGAAATCCGGTAATATATCACTTGTAAACAAGACAGGAACACAAAAGATAAAGTGTTCCAAAGGTGCTTATAAAAAGGGAGGAAAAGTAAATGAAACGAAGAATCGTAAGTATGATGCTTGTGGCAGCAATGGGGACAGCTTTATTGGCAGGCTGTGGAGGAAATACAGCAAACAGCAGCACAGCAGAGAAATCCAATGACACAGCAAAAGAAGACACTGCGCCGGTAACAGAGACAGCAGGTACAGACGCAGAGACAGGTACTTCTGATGAGGGAAAAGTATTGAATATCTACTGCTGGAATGAGGAGTTCAAGAGTCGTCTGACAGATCATTATCCTGGATATACAGAGGTAGATGCAACCACAGGTACGATCGGTGATGTAACAGTAAAATGGAACATTACCCCGAGTGATGATATGGCATATCAGAATAACCTGGATGCAACCTTATTAAAGCAGTCTGATGCAGCAGATGATGATAAAATTGATATCTTCCTGGTAGAAGCTGATTATGCATTGAAATATGTTGATACCGACTACACAATGGCAGTGACAGACCTTGGTATTACCGATGAAGATCTTTCTAAACAGTATCAGTACACCAAAGATGTTGTTACCAATTCTGATGGTGTATTAAAAGGTCTTTCATGGCAGGGTT
>ENA-ORNF01001669-ORNF01001669.1-human-gut-metagenome-genome-assembly--contig:-NODE-1669-length-18715-cov-103.837192_pt1 | contig 18715 bp, 22 predicted proteins | sample MGYA00242110_ERZ509012 | MGnify/ENA primary metagenome ERZ509012 (study PRJEB26280, sample SAMEA2338714) | human gut metagenome | biome: human gut; feature: human-associated habitat; material...
AACCGGGCGGTAACCGACCTATGGCAGCCGACAGATACGACACCGAAGGAAGAGGTGAGAAAGGTATGCGAAACGGGGCAGAAAGTGCAAGAAGACAAAAAGCAGGAAAGCTTCAGCCACCCCAAAGGATGCCCTTTCGAGACTCCGCCTGTTCCGGTACCTTCAGGTGCCGGTTCTTTCCAGGGTGGGGAAAAGGTGAGCTGCTGGAAATTACCGGTCAGCATATCACGCCGGATAATCCTGAGCTGATGAAGGTTCATACGGTGTGAGGTGCTGAATTTGCAAGCCGGATGTTTTATTCCTTCAGGCCAAAAATTTAGTCCAATGGAATGGAACATACGGTTGACAGCTTATTCCTCTGATAGGGTGGGGAGGTAGTTACTATAAAATATCACCTCATTTATAAAGAAAAAAATGGATAGGACTAAATATTTTAACATAGGACAATGGGGGTTTCAGTAGAAGAATGCGTTATAAATAAGATTGAATATAAACCTAATTTATTTATATGATGAAATATTTCAAATTAATTGTAATCAGTTCACTGTTGATGTTAGTCGCAAAAAGAACAAGCGCACAGGAAGTAACCTCTGTAAAACCCTTTGAGTTGGAAATATCTATTGGAGGAACCAGCGGAATAGGTAAATATGTAGGAAAAAATCAAATCGGTCCGGCTTTTGCTCTTGAAGGAAGATATAATTTCTATCACAATCCAATGGATATCGGTCTTGAAGTATATGGTGGTAGCACTGCAAGAAAGTATAAAGATTCAAACCTATCAAACAGAATTTTATCATTATCTATCTATTCAGATTATAATTTCAGAAGGGGGAAGAAATTCTCACCTTTTATAGGACTGGGTATTGGTATGGCATCTTGCAAGGTCGTTCAAGGATATTATGGAGACGATGCAACAAAAGCAATTTTTACACCACGTATTGGTTTTGAAATATTTAATCATTTAAGAATAACAGGTTATTCTAAACTATGTTATCAAGGTTATAATAATATAGGAATTTCTATAGGATATGCTTTCGGAGGTGGCAATAAAAATTAAAAGGGGGGCTTTTAATACAACCCGGTGCCTTCAGGTCCTGTTCTTCCAGGGTGGAGAGGAAAGAAAAATCCCCCATCGAGGGTCTATCTCTACTTTCGGATAAAATATTCTATTGCGAATAAACCTTTAATTCTATTATTTTGTTAATATAAAAAATAATAAGTCCCTTAAATCACTAAGAATCCAGTGCTATAAATAACCATATTTTTTACCAATCTGAACATTATGAAAAAATCTCTATTAATTATTCCATTATGTGCATTTATTTTTTCTTGTTCTAAGGATCTACCAGAAAATCAAAGTACACAAAACTCAACGACGCTTATAGGAAAAACTTTTAGTACTCAGAGTCTTTCCTTCACCTTTACAAGCAGTGATTCGGTTTCTTTCCAAAGCAAAAATACGTTATATCTTTTGAAAGGAAAATCAAAATATGAAATGAATAATGACACTATCGTAATAAAAAATCCTTATGGAAAAAGACTGAAACCCCATGAAACTACCGACAGTTATATACTCAGTTTCATAGGCTACTTACGGAAAGATAGAATAGAAGCTACGTTTTTCATCATTGGTCCAGAGGAAAAAGAACAGTACTTAGGACATGATGTCACATTGTTTATGGAATCAAATCCATGATAAAGTAAACACTCTATAAGTATAGATACTTTAATAAAAGCCAAAAAGGTGTGAAACCACTTGGGTTCCACACCTTTTCTTATGGATGCTTATCGATACTTGTCTCACTTCTTGGGTATTTTAGGGAGTGAAATATTACTTAATTTTTTTATGATTTTTTCCCAAATATCACATGGCCGTTGGCATCCAACGAAATCTTTGAAAGCATGGCTTGGAATTTCGCGGCCAAAATCCGTAGTAAATAGCGGGATAAGTTTGTTGTTGTCCGTATGGTAAGCATGTAAAGAATCCATGGTCGGCATAAAACGGTCTATCGAGAATATTAGACCGGAACCACCTGTCCGATGGGCCGCATTTGCCAGTCTGTTTGCTGGCTGAAGGCAAACGGGTTCCGGCTATTCCTTAAATAGGGTGGGAAGGGAAGAACTCACGTTCATTTACAAGCGATTATGAATTTCAGTTATGTAATAACGTAAGAAAGTAATTACGTTACAATGTAACATAATTACTTTTCAGATTATATATAGACATCAGTCCGCCACTTATCCGCACATGCGTTTTGCAATAAGAGGAATATTCTTGTTCATCACCTTCAGAATTTCATCATGAAACTCAGAGTTCTTATTATACCGTCCTCTGCATTGAACCACTTTCATTGTCTCCAAAGAGACCTCGATTGTTTCCGTTTTTACTCCGTCCACCATCGCCGAAAAAATAAGTGAATTGTCATCATTGAAATATTCATTTGAAAAGACGCAATGATGCAAGACTTCTCCTTCCTCTACAAATTCTTGAACACTTTCAAGAACACGTATCCGAATATCACCTTCATCGAAAACAAGACCAAAGAATTTTGCTTTTGCTTCCTGATAATGTTTTTCTTGCAGAACAGCTTTCCGTTTCTTTTCCCTTAGCTGTTCTTTTTCATACTCCTCTTGTTTCTTCCGGCTCAATCTGTCATGTTCCCTGTTCAGATTGGAAGGACAAACATAATGAGGGTTTGAAATATCCTTATTGAAGTGTTGCAACAATCTGATATAGTCCAGCCATAAACCAATATCGGAAAAGTTATACTTATGCCGGATGCCAGTCTTAATGGCTTTCCAAATATCATCCGATATATTATTCTTATGAGCAAAGTATTTGAAAAGAGAAATCTGTCCACATTTCAGAAGAGTTTCTTTTCTGTTGTCTGAGAGTATAGCCTTGAATACAGTGTAATGAGACAAATCGAAGGTATCTCCACAATAGCCGTTTCTTATTATCGTGTCGGATAACTGGATTTTAGGATAGATATACATCGCATCTATATCATAATAGAAACTTTCAGCACAACTTCTCAACTCAAGTTCACTATTAAAGTTCCAACTATCATAGTAATAGTTACTCATACTTCTTTTCAGAGCAATAGTATGGGTAACACCTTTTGGGGTTAGCCATCGCTGAACAACTTCTTTAATTGAATATTGAGCAGTCTTTCCCACTCTGAAATCTGCGAAAACAATGAAGTGGCGTAATATCTGATATTCCTTTATTGAGGTGATGATAGTAAAGTACACCTTAAAAGAATAGGTTCTCTTTCTGTCAACACTTACCTTAAGTTTTCTTCCGCAATGAGAGCATGTTACATAAACCGGAATAGTAGAATGTGTATCTTTCCATGTATGCGCACAATCGCAACAAGTATAGATACCTTTCGCCGTTCTCTTGGCGAAAGGTTCGATACAATGTCTGTAAGCATACTGCATCTGTCTGTTTGTGATAGGTTTCAATTTCCTTGAAAGTGAAACTATCTCTCTTTGGATTTTATTGGTAGGTTTCATATCAGAAATCGAATAATGTAGGTGCGACAATAGTCTGAGTTTGAGCTGGTTTAGCTTTTTTCCGGTTCTTCATCTTCTGAATTTCTTCATCCTGATACTGACGGATAGCGTTCTGCCTGGCTGCTGCCTTTTCTTCTTCAGTCAATTCTATGTGATGATTAACCACAACCTTACATTGTATCTCCTTGCCTATGTCGATGTTGTCTTCATCAAAAAAATGAATACACTGACCATAAATCTCATCGTCAGAAAAGCCGGAGCAACCTGTACTTTGTACCCAATTAAGTACATAAGTCACGCAATCATCGATATTTTTGTGAGGCTTGTGATAGCTCTGGGCAAAGAGTTCGTCACTCGCTGCCTTATTATCCAAAAAAGCCTTGATAGTCTGTTTGAAGTGTTCTGTACCTTTCATAATCATTCGGATTTAAGTTCTTTGTAACTGATTTTTACCAATAAAAATGCGCCATAACAGATAATGAAAAGAAGTGCCGATACCACTATACTGGGATTAGCATGTATAAAAACTGCACTTAGGAACATAGCCACTGCACAAATAGCCATGATGACTGAAAGGATAAACTGAACTGCTGCCATATCGCTCTGAATTAGTTGGTTAAACATCGAATTATTCTTCAGCGAGCTTTAGACCTTTTTTGAAGGATTTCCTTTCCTGTGTCTTTCACATCCGCTGACTTTTTTTTTGATCGAGAATCATTCCCCATCTGAGTTTGAGCCTTTTTTTACGGCTTAAACAGATATGGGAGAGAGGAATCAGAAAAGTTTTGGACGGAAAAAATGTTGGGGCAGCGACAGCCGTCATCGTTATTTTTTCAGGACAAAGGCCGTGGCCGGAACTCTTTCATTTCCACTTGACCTTATACCTTTGCCGACAAAAAACAAAGGCTCTCAGATAGGGGATGAGGGCAAAAACGAGGGAAGCAGGATGCTTTCAGAAAGACACTGGAAAGGAATGGAAGAAGAAAAAGAATGAAACTGAAAAGAACGCCCACCGCAAACGGTACAGGGTGTCGGGAATAAGAAGTACCTTCAGGTACTTCATCATCGGGTGAACAATGCGGCTGTAGCAGGCACTCATATCAGACCGGTACGTGGAGCATGTGAAAGATTAAGGTTGTTAAGGCAAATGCCTTAGCTCCGTATCGGACATGGTACGTGCCGGATATGGGTGCCTTTCTTGACCGGCTCTTAGCAGTCTGTGAGTCTGTGAGCCTGAGAACGGAGGGATAAGTGCCAGACAGGGCAAGAATACAGCCGGTACCTTTATGGGGGGGTGGGAGTAAGAGAACTGCGTGTACGCAAGAACAACCTGAAAGGCTCTGCCTTATGGTATCACACCCGGACAGCATACGGAGCACATCAGCAAAGCCGTTGTGCCCCAAGATGCAGTCTGGGTGTGTATGGGTGAGCAATGAGTGGAGTGCATGGTCGGAAACGAAGTCTTTGGCCATGAAGCGCAACGGATGGCCGCTGCCTCTGTCCGAAGGTGAGCAACAATGGTCACCCTGGGACAAAGGCAACCGGACATACCTTAGCAGGGTGGTGGGAGTATGAAAAACGCGTTAGGGATAGAAGGATAAAGCCCACTGCAAAGCGGGGACTTGACGCGGATAGCCCGGCAGTTTACTGAAACGCCCAATAAACAAGAAAAAATATCACAACAGAATCCTTCATCAGGAAGAAAATCCGAGCAAAGTACGAAGTATGAAATTCAGGAATCAAACAAGCAAAAGTTCATACTCACAAAGAGACAACATAACAACTTGTCATTCAAGCAATTCTTCCGAAAGTACCATTTCCCCTGTTTCTTAACTCTAAAGGCTATGAAATATGACATCAGGAAACAAGGTCTCTCATGCATAATGTATAAATTTGAAAGGAAAAGGGATTATGGCAAGGATAGGATATATAGTGACAGAACTACCAGAACAACACATCGAGGAAGACGAACAAAGGATTCAGAAAGAGAACTGCGAGATCATCTACAACAACATGGAGGGGAAATCCACAGAACTGAAGAAAATGATGGACAACCTGAACGACAGAGATGAAGTTATCTTCTAATCAATGGCTGATGCCTTTAAAGAAGTAATACAGTTTTGCTTATTCTTCAATATAAGTAGAATTAAAATTTTCAGAGTTATATTTTTAGGGGACATCATAGACCGTTATGGAGAGAAATATGAAAGTTCCGCGAAAATCTGCTGCACGCCATATCGACCCTGACAGAGGATTCATACGCAATCAGGAAGATAAGGGAACTTTCGGAAAAAGAGAAAGGAGCAGAAGCTAAAGAAAGCAGCTTCGCAACGAGAAATGCGTGGAGCTGTACAAAACGGGCGTACCGACAGAAGATATAAGGAAGCAGCTAAGTTTCAGAAGCGAAAACTCTGTATTCAGGATTCTCAGAGCCAGTGGGGTGAAAACAGACAGGAGAAGGGATGGAGAAGAATGAAGGAGCATGAAGAACAAAACTTAAAGGCCTGCAACAAAAAAATTATTGTATTTTTATCATGCCATCATATAAATACACAGAAAGAAGAAAAACGAAAACATTATTAGAAGAGTAATGAAAGGTAATACGTATCGGAAATCGATCTATGTGATATTTTTTAAACCAACAGGAAAGGCAGACTATTAAAAGAAATAAATATGAAAGAGATAACCCTATTAAAGTCAAAATATAAAAGGAACGGATACCTGATATTCAGAAAGAGCGACAACCTGAGAAAAATATGCAAGGCTATACCAGACAATCTGTGTGGAGTGTATATGTACACCATAAAGGAGAATGGTAAGAAGCGTATAATATACATCGGCTGTTCAGGTAAGATAGAAAACGGGATGCCCGTATGCAGACAGAAAGGCGGACTAAGGAGAAGGATATGCGGCAAACAGGGTAACGTATCAAGAGACACCTTCTATAAGGAAGTAATGGAAAAGAAAGAAGTCTCAGAAATAAAGATTTACTGGTTCGACACAGAAACGGATGATCCGGAGTTTATTGAATATGATTTAATTCTGAAGTATATCATCAGAGAGAAGGAATTTCCGGAGTTCAACAATAAATTGGAACGAAAAGAAAACAAAGCTATCAAAGATTTTGATTCTGTGACAAAATCAAAATAACACCAAAAGAAAAAGCATATAAAGGTGACAAACCTATTACCCCTATATGCTCTAAAAGTATCTATAAATGAAATTGATGTTGTTCTTACATACGGCTCTTCTGGCTATCTCCGGCACCTGTTCCCTTATACTTGCTCTTGGCTGAATTGAATTTATAGGGGACTGTTACCGAAAAATTTAATCTGCATCTGATAATTTTTGAATAGATATTATTGCATCAATCCACCCTCAATAAAGAAAATGACTTCATTCAATCTTTTTTTGTTGTTTTCTTCGTCTTTAAAAACAGCTGGTATGTTTAACACTTGATCCTGGATCAGATTATCCATTAAATACCACATAACCTCGTGATACAAAATCACCATTGCAATATTTTCATCATTTATATCATATTTGGTAGCGATATTGCCACAGTTGTCTTTAAGTTCTGACGATATGGAATAAATAAGCTTATCAATAATTTGATGAAAACTATCTTGCTGTTTTTTTATGATAGGAAATAGAATGTCTCCGTTTTTGTTTGTCAAGCCGTATGGTATGAGTTTAGAGATAAGTTGCGGATTGTTTATTTTCCCATATTTGGATATTTCATCAGCGCTATCGTCCATCGTTTTACTGCTTGGCGAAACCTCACTGTTGAGATAGGTTAATATCAAATTCATATCACCGAAACCATTTGTACCGAATTTAAGGTCTTTGCGTGGCTCATATAAAACCCAGTAACAACCGCTCCAACCAGCATGGTTGTTTATATCATCAAATAAAACAAGCTTTGTCCACATTCTACCGTCCAAAAGATAAGAAAAGACCAATGAAAGTGCATTGTTTTCAAATCCCATTTCCTTGATTGTATGTACAAGAGAGACAAAATCATTCTTAGTTTTTGAATACATAGATGCCGCAATTTCCTTACTGACATTTCTTAAAGAGGTAGTCTGTTCTTTATCGAGAATAGGAATTGTGCATTTCCATTTTCCTTTTGTTTTATTAATCAGCCCTCCTACTTCCAACAATAATAATTGGCTATCAGAACATTTTATCCCCATATCAAGAAGTTCACTTTGGGTATGTGGAGTACGTAAATTATACATTATTTCCCAATTATTATCAGTAAGAACATAATCTTCAGGTTGATGTCCACTAACAGCAACGAATTGGGTAGCTTCCCACTCTTTATAAGGGCGAACATCAGTTTGAGCTTTAATAGTCGAAAAAGCACATGATATAAATAAGGAAATAAAAATAGAAAATATTAATCTATTAGTCATAAGAATATTAATTTATAATTATATATTATTTAAGTTGTTCTCGTCAATCAATTTTCCGCTAACTGTCTGTGCGGACAAACTGACAGGTAGTATGATTCCTGTCAGCACAAACAAAAATACTTTAATAAATCTCATTGTATATTACTCTTATTGTTTACGATTATCTATTCCGACCACAAAGTTAGTATATACAAATTTTAAGTGTATAAAAAGTATATCTACATTTTAATCTGAATAAAATCTATGTATTATATTAATATACAATGGTTTATCATACGTTTTACGCCAACACCAAAATCTACATTTTCATTTTTCAGAACTCTGCCACCCATCTGTCGAGTGTCATTTCATCCGGAAGACCGTCTTGCAGAGTATCGCTCAAATGCTTCTTCAGGCGGAACTTTTTCTGAGATATAGAAGTCGTATTCACCCCGAAGATCTCCGACATCTGTGCGTTGTTGAAACGTAGTTTTATCAGCATACAGAGGTGTAGCTCCTGCTTCGTAAGAGTTGGGCATACACCCAGAAGGCGGCTCACGAAATTGCTGTATGTACTTTCACACATTTGTTCCAGAGTCTCCCATTCACCGGCCTCCAGAACACGGCATTTTTCTCTCAGTTCCTTCACCAGTCTGTCGGTGTCCACCAAATAGTCGGTAAGCACACGTTCCCTCTGCCTCAGGTGGAGATTTTCTTCCGATAAGTTGCGGAACTTATCTGCCTCACGTCTGGCCTTATCCAGTTTGGAAGAATAGTCGTTAATATGATGTTGAAGAGAGTTTATCTTTTCAGACAGCCTGCTGTTCTCAATCTGAAGGCTGTCTATCTGTTCACGGTATTCATGCAGTTCTTCAGAGTTCATTTCCTGACCGGACAGCTGTTCCTTCAGTTCCTCCATGTAGCGGTTGTTCTGCATGAGACGTGTCTCGTATTCGTGCAGTTGAAGCATATAGTTCTGTAGCTGTTCGGACTGTTTGCGGATGGTGGTTTCCTTTTTCACAAGCCGTTTCTGATAGAGGTAAGCTACGACAGCTATAACCACTATCAGGCATATTGTGATGATGAACATCATACGCTGTGCATCTGCCTTCTCCAGCTTCAGACGCTGCTGTTCGGTGATCAGTCTCTGGTGGTCGTACTTCTCTTTATAGGCGATGATTTCCTTGCCTTTGTCTAAGGACATGATAGAGTCGGTATAGAAAAGAAGTGAATCGCAAAACTCTTTCATGTATATATTAAATTCTGAATCACAAGATAACTGATACAACGTTTTATAGACAGAACGTTTTGTATATACGTTATCGGTTCTTAATGATTTTTTTAAATAATATAAAGCTGAATCTGTCTTAGACAGACATAAATATATTTGTCCTCGTAACAAATAGGTTTGAGAAGAAGGTTGTAATGTTTGTACTACCTCAAGAGATTCATAAAATCTTTTTTGAGCAATATAAACCAAAGCCAATTCTTGCTGTACAACAGCATAAAAATCATTATTCTTTAATTCTAAAGCCAGCTCTGCACTTTGTTCATATACCTGTTCAGCTTTATCCAAATTATTCAATAAGCAATAACATCTTGCTAAATATTGTAAAGAAACCTTCTGATAGCGCAAATTCGAATCTTTAACAGAATAATTATATGCACTTTGACAAGCTTCAAACGCATACTCGATAAGATTACGATATAAATATATTCTTCCTAATCCTGACATAATCAGATAGCCCAATTTATAATCATTGGTCTTCTCCATTTCAGTCTTGGCCTCTAAATAAAATCTGATAGACTCTTCAATATTACCAAGATTATAATTCAAGCCTCCCATATATAAAGCCGACATCGCCTTCCTGCGGGCATTATCGGTAGGTTTGTAATAATCGTATGCTATCCTCACAAGGGAATCAGAAGAGATTTTCATCTGCTGTTTATACTTAGCCTGTGTCACCAGCAGACACCACAGCGCATGGTTCTCCTTATCCCAGCGTGCTGAAGGCATCGGCATGTCCTCCAGAATATGAAGCGCACTATCCGGATGATCAAACATCACGGACTCCGCATGAACCAGTTCCGGAAGCGGTGTTTTCTCCTTGCCGTTTCCGCTGCATTGGATATTCAAAAGGGCTGTACAAGCAATCAGAATGTACAGAATATAGTGGGTTATCTTTCTCATTTTACGAATTTTGCGGCAAAATTAGAAAAAAAGCGAAATACATAGAATGTATTAAAGAAATAGATGCAGCACATTCCTCAGCAAAACTAGAATTTCCGTCCCCTTGAAAAGAAACGGAAATTCAGAAGCAGAAGGCTCCGTCAGGAGCCTTTTAATATAACCACACAATCCTCGACCTCAGCCGGCAAGCCAAAAAGCGGATAATGGGAGAAATAGGGCTGTGCTTCTTCATCAGGCAGGGAGCAGACAAGTTCTGCACCAATACGTTTCAGGGTGTCATCAATCAGATTGACTTCTTCATCTGTCAGTCCGGTCTTGTCACCGTTAAAGACATAACCGAAAGCCCATGTAGGGATTTTCTCTATACTCTTTTTCATGGTTTATGGGGGTTAGATTTGTACTATCTTGTTTATCCTGCCGTGAATGAACTTTCGCAGGGCCGTTTTGTCAACAGACTTGTATTCATGCCAACAACCATACTGATTGACGAGGAATGTTTTCAGGATGTCAGAAAAATCAAACCTCCAGCCTCTTACCGGGATTCCGCTCTTGAAGTAGGTGTTATGGTTCACCTGGTATGAAATCCAGTTCTTTTCCTCACGGCTGAGACTTTCCCTGTTGTTCACTTTCTCACGAAGGATGTAGGCTCTTGTGTCCTTAAGAGTGTCAAGCGTGGGCACTTCCCACAAAGCGAATTTCGTTGCTATTGCTGCCATAGTCGTATGAATTAATGGGTGAATGATTTTATGCGGATCTGAGAGCGAGGGAATTGAAGTTTCAACTATCTGCCGTATCATTTCCGACATTTTTTTATGCGTCTTCCGGTCGCATCGGTCGTTTCGTTTCGGTGCCCAGTCTGAAGGGCTACGGCAGAAGCAAGGTTTTGACAGAAAATACCTCGCCACCGGCAGGGAAGATTTTCAGCCAAACCGCCAGGCCTGACCTTGGTGAAGCGGAACAGCCCGATATACCTTCGCACCGCAGAACGGAATGGCCAACTGATGCGGACGGGGTCGGATGGTGGAGGACAATGAAGTGAAGGCAGAAAATTAACCTGAATAGTTTTTTCTTTTCTGATGATAAGGCAGAAGAGACAATCATACAACAAGAATTGTAAAGAGCTCCACTAATCTCTATGGAAGAAATATATTATTGAAAAACAGCACACTAAACTCGTAGGCTTAGAATAAAATTATTCAATTAGTTATCTAAAACGAAATGGAGTATAAGATAAAGACAGTTTCATAGCCTTAAATATGGAGGAACAAAAATGAGCAGAACGATTGATTTTTTGAAGCAGCATGAAAACAAAACGCCTTCAAGATACCAGGAAAATGCGGAATGGAGACGTGAAAACCGTGAATGGCTTAAATGGTCTCGTGACGTTGCCTTGTCACTAATTGATTACAAGGAGACAAATGGAATCAACCGTAACGGGCTGGCAGAACGTCTCGGTGTTACGCCACAATATGTAAGCAAGATATTGTCCGGCAAGGTAAATTTCTCATTTAAAAGTATTGCTGAGATAGAGAACAAACTATCCATCAAACTCATAAGAATTATGAAGCCGGCATAAAGCTACAGAAATAAAAATAAGGGAAGAACAACATGGCTAAAGTCTGTTCTTCCCCTTATTATTTTAGCAAGTATCAGAACCGGCCATTTTAATGAACTGGCTTGTCAGAGTTGAAGAGGAGTCTGTTTCTCCAGTTCCTTCCTGATCATTTGTTGTGTACGCAAAGCAACAGGATGATTGGAAAGTTTCTGTGCAATATCAGAAGGGAACAACAGCTCAGGCCTGTAATTACCCTTATAAAATTCTGTGATATATTCAATATCAGAATCATCGAGCTGGACAAGACCAGTTAGATACTCAATAACAGCCCTGTTTATTTCGTCTTTCGGGTATTTGCCGGATTGAGTATGAAACATAGGCAACAACTGGGTTTTAATATCCTGGAAAGGCATATCGAGAATCTTCCCGATGTCCTTTTTAAGCATATCCGGATTGTCAGAATTGCCCAATGTACTATAAAACACAATGCACTTTCTCATCAGCCGTCTTTCCTCTTCTGAAGAAAGGATGCCGGATGTGGCAAGGCTGAACACATCGTAAATATCCCTCGGCTTGCACCGCTCGTAAAAGGCCTTGATTTTGCCTGCAAAAAGTTCTGTGGTAGCAACATGAGCTACCGGCAATGGAATATCAGTAATACTGAAGGGAAAAGGGATTTCACTTAGCTGGCCGTCAAGAATATGACAGCGGTTGTGATAGTTAATATCAAGCTTAATCTTATCATTACCGCCGGTGACTGTCGGATAATGTAAAGCAAAGGAATCTAATGAAAAGGAACTTCTCGGTTCCATTTTATATCCATTGTCTGAGAAATACTGTTTCAGTGACCGGTTTATGCCTTCTCTTTCCTTGATCATCTCCTCTTTGGATATATTTGCTGCAAAATCAAGGTCAAGGTCCACGGAGAGCCTGGGCAACTTTTCAAAAGCCACAAGATTAATGCCGGTTCCCCCCTTCAACAGAAGTTTCCCTTTAAACTCGGGAAGAGTGTTCAGATCATGCAGAATCATGGAAAGACGAATAACCTTTTCCACGTTATTGACCGTATATTTCTGTTCCTTGGCTATTTTCTGAATGAAAGCCTTGTTATAATCAAATCTCATAGTACGCATCTTTTTGATTTTGTTTCATGACATTGTCAGGAATGCAGAGATTCCATTCTTTAGAATAGGAATTGCAATGATAAGGATGGACAAGATAACTTGTGTTATTACCAATATTCTTTCGACATACGTCAAAGAAGTCATCAGAAAGCCCCAGTTTATCCTTATAATGATGTAGGATAAAACCTGCACGCTGGTATAAGCTCTTATTATTGTAAAGCTTCAGGCAATGCAGCATTTCATCTTCACTTATCTTTTCAGGATCAAGTTCTGAAATCGCATATAAAAGTTCCTCTAATCCTCCGGCGAGATTGATATTATACAGACAGTCAATTATAGTCTGGTTCAATGAAGTCACCCGTATGGGGTAGGGATTGTCACCGTCAATCAGAACCGGATTAAGAAGAAATTTTACGGGCTTATAGATATATGATTCATTCATATACTCAAAAGTCCTGAAACAGGAAGAGCTGTGAACATACAGCCAGTTAAACTCTTGGGTTTGCAGAAGATAGTATTCAAGAGCGGCATGATATACGATACATCCGTCATCAACGGCATTGCAGGCAATACGAAATTTGTCCTGCATATCCGAAGGCATATATACACCTTTGCGGATATGCGAAAGTATCCCTTGTTTTTTTAGATAAGACATACGGGATTTTATTGCATTTTCACTTATCCTTTTATCAGAATAAAGCTGTCCGTACCGTTCAGTCTTGTTATAAATATGCTGTATATCCATACTTAGAATTTTATGCAAATATAGTAATTTTATTGTATTTGCATATAATTCTAAGTGATCTTATGTATTGAAATACCGACAATCCTTGAATATTCTGACTCAAAGTAAATACTTAAATTTTAATTGCGTAACATAATCAAAAGCGGAAATACTTCTTTATGTGGCGGAGAAACGGGGTGGGTTCCTTGTCGATAGAATAGGGATTTCCCCATCTGGATATGCCGGACACGGATTCTGCGTATGTGATATGCAGGCGTTTCTTCGCCCTGGTCATGGCGACATAGAACAGTCTTGCGGATTCTTTGATTTCCTCCGGAGTCTTCTTGTCAAAGAACGGATAGACACCGTCCGTTGCCTCGAAGATAATCACGTTCTCAAACTCAAGGCCTTTTGCCTTGTGGACTGTAGAGACGAACACCTTTTCTGTTATACATGAACTGTCACATAGGTCAGCTTCACGGTAGGTTGTTATATCGAGAAGATGAACAGACAGCTGCTCCTTCAGGCTCGGTGTCTTCTCCGGGGAGATTACATCGTAACGGAGGAAGCTGAAGATGTACTGCATCTTCGGGTTCGCTGTTATCCACTCCTTCCGTATGAATGTGTCGTACAGATACTCCAGCTCGTCAACGAGCAGAGAAGATTCAGATGATCGCTGGTAAAGACGGCTGAGCGTGCCGTGATAGATGTCGGAGTATGCTCTGCGGAACAGCTCGGCCACGGCAGAGTTGTTATGAAGGCAGTCGATATGCTGCTGCATGTTGGCAGCAAAGATACCCAGAAAATGGTCAAGCACGGACTTGGTGGCGATGATGTCATCATCAGCCAGATGGGAGTTCTCCCCTTCGAGACCGAAGACCTCCAGCAGGGATTTGAGCTTGTAGGACTTCAGGCGTGGAGCCATGATACGTGCCACCCTGAGGGTGTCGAAGTAAAGCGGATGAACGGAAAAGAAAGAGAAATCACCGCAATCCCTACGGAGATTGTAGTCAAGGATATAACAGTCATATTCCACGTTCTGGCCGATAAGGGTACAGCCACCCACGAAGTCCATAAAGGCACACAGGCCAGTCTTCCGGTCAACCTTCTCTGCACGTTCATACTCCTGAAGAAGAGGGTTGACAATGCCACCGAGCATGGCCGGTATCGGCTTGTCAGTGAACAGGATGATGTTGAAGCGGGCAATTATCTTCCCGGCATTCACCTTGATGGCCGCAATCTGTACGATGTCATCCTCAAAGACATTCAACCCGGTGGTTTCCGTATCAAAGATGACGTATTCGCCTTGGCAGCACCTGTACAGCTCCAGCATGTATGAGCTGCGCGTGTAGTTGAGGAAATCAGACGGCAGCAGGTAGTTGTCACGGAGATGCTTCACGAAGCGCCGTGCCTCGGAGTCCTCATTGAAGATTCCTGTCCCGGTCAGGATCTTTGACCAGGCCATCATGTTGGATTCCATGTACACCACCTGCAGATGGGCAAAAAGCAGTTGAGCCTGACGGGTAGTGAAAAGGTCTGTTCCGGAAATCTTGAAGTGGGGGATATTGCGGTCGGAAAGTTCATGCGAAATCTGGTCGGCATCCTTGTTCCAGGGCACAAGAACAGCCACTCTTTCATCTGGATGCGAGGTACAGAAATTACCAACACTTTCAGCCACAAGCCTAACTTCAGCGTCCTTTTCGGGAGCGGACATGATGCAGAGTGAGTCATGTCCGGCTTCAGTAAGATTGTTCGTCTTGGGCAGGAAATGAGGGTCAACATCAAGTTCCATATTGGCGTATGTATTGAAGACATCCAAGAGATATTTCGGAGAACGGTAGTTGAAATACAGGCGGTGCATGTTTTCTCCGCAGCGTTCACGTAACCATTCAAGCGTAGCGAGCTTTGCACCTATGAATGAGAAGATTGCCTGCTGCTCGTCACCGAGATAAAGGGTCACGTTTTCCTTGGAACGGTCGATAAACAGGTCGATGATACCGATCTGGAAAGGGGAGAGGTCCTGAACCTCGTCAATCTGGATCCAGGAATATTTCTTCAGCCTGTCCTGATGCTGTGAAGCGTGGATATAGGTCAGAATAAGCAGGTCATCGAAGTCAACCAGATTCCTTTCTTCCTTGTACTGTTGGTATTCTCTTGCCATCCTGAACTGCAGAAGACAATCATCCAGATATTGCGATGGCCGGCCAGAGGTATCTACTTTCGGAAAAACAGTACCGTTGTAGAGTCCGGCAAAGTTCTCCATCGTGTAGTCGAGGGACACCAGCTTGAACAGCGTCTTATAGTCAAACATGCGGAACAAATCGGTGTGCATCAGGAACTCTTTAGGGCAACCGTTTGCAATCATATATCCAAGGTGCTGCAGCTTGATGGCATTGGTAAGAATGCGTTTGTTGCCGTTGTTGGCCAGGGAACCTTCATCCCAGCCGAAAATAGAAGCCATAATGGACAAAGCTTCCTGCTCGTTAATGACGGTCGTATCACGTGCCACCGCATTGTTGTCAAAGAGGTAATGGGAACAGAAGCGGTGTACATTACCAACAAACAGACTCATATCCCCTGAAGTTTGAAGTCTTTCGAGTATTCGGGAGCGCATACCTCTGGCCGCCTGTTCGTGAAGGTCAGACAGAGCATGTCATCCAGCGGCACACCGCATGAGAGGGCACGAACCACCCTTTCGGCAAGCATATCCGTCTTGCCGCATCCCGGAGGAGCCAGAACCAGGTGATAACCGCTGTCGAGGGTGATCACTTTCTTCTGGAACTCGTCGTTCTCATACTTCTTGTCGAAGGTGTATGCCGGGTATTCGTAATATGGGAACTCCTTCGATGATTCCGGCAGCATGGCAGACATATCTTCTGGTATCATAGGCTACAACTGTTTAAGGATTTCCCGGGCTTCCTGAAGTATCTCTTTCTTGACTTTCCTGCTCAGGAGAATTATCTGAAAAGCTTCCTTCAGCTTTCCCAGCGCAAATATCTTGTTTGCCTTACTCAACCTGGTCTTTTGAGAATCTGAGGTAAAGGAGGCGAACTTAGGATATTTACGGGCAATATCTTCAACGGTGACATATCTGTTTTCCTTCAACTCCGGATAAAGAATGCGCACAAAGACCTCTTTACCGGCCTTTTGGAGCAGGTAATTCACCTCAGTATCCATATTTTCCATCAGTTTATCCATACCCATATCTTGTTTTTAAGGCTCATGTTCTTCATCGGTCAATGCAGAAGGTCCTTCTTCGGAAGCGGTATCATCCGGCATGTCTTGTATCCTTTTACGCCAGAACGCCCAGTTCCTTTCTTCTTCCTGCCTTCTTTTTTCGACCCTTTCCTCTTCTTTCTTCTTCTCGTATTCTGTAAGATACTTCTCACAACCACATTGAGCCATCTTCTGCTCTATAAAACGCTCGATCTCCTCCCTGAAAATTTTGGGAACCCGTATCACACACGTCTCATAACCTTCATATTTGGATTTTCTACCTGAATTGTACCGGTATCCTCCTTTCTTCTTCCGCTTCAAGTCCTTTACTTTAAGCTGAAGACGGTCATAGCGTACCCTCAATCTTGCATCCCTTATATCATTCAAAGAGTCAATGCGGTCAAGGTTCAGCTTGTCAAGAATATCTTTCATTTCTCTTTCAGCCTCCTGAATCTTACCATCCAGGTCAAGCAGTCTCATTTTATGGTCAAATGCAGTCATACGATAGGGTTTGATTAATGTACGGATTCCGTAACGGAATCCGTACTATATTGATAAAAGTATTCGTATCCTACAAAAATAGATGAAAGAAGCTATTTTTGCAAAAAATTCAGAAGTCAAAAGACAGTTGTAATTCTCCGGCACTCATGGCCTTCCGGTTTTTCAATGACTCTTGTACCCGGAGAACGAGATTCGTATGTCCAGCTTCAAGCACCGTGAATGTAGGTAGCCAGACATTGGCCACACGCACAAGATTGAGCTGATAGCTACGCCAATGCTCCAGTGTGAGTGTATTCATCCAGGCAATTTCACCGGGAACGGAGTTCATCAGCATGTTGATGGCAGTCATCTTCACGCAGGTCAGGTCTATATCAGAACCGTAACAGAAGATACGGTCATTCGGATTTGTCCGGCTCAAACTCTTGACAGCGGACAGCAACATTCTACCGGAACCGCATGTAGGGTCATAGACTGACTGACCTGGGCGGATATTGGCACATGTGACAGCGGCCATCAGGTCTGAAACATGCTGTGGCGTGAAGAACTGGCCGTTATGTCCGTGACTTATATGTTCCATAAAAACCTCACCAATTATGTCACGGAACCCTTCAGAATGGTCGGCTACCACCTGCACCATCCGCATGAATATTCTATTCTCCTGTTCATCATACAGTCTGTCAATTCTCGCATAATCCTCTCTGTATTTAGCGCATGAAAGGACGAAAAGGAACACATCCAAGAAATCCCTGAATACCTCGGTACTACCGTGAGAACGACTCAGGCTATCGAACAACGTCATAAATTCTTTGGGTATCATAAAACAAAGCGTTAAAGGGAAACAATAAAGCGAAATCACACCAGCGGACTGCGGCACCCCCGATGGGGTGCCCAATAAACCTAACGGTAGTCACCTGGCCCCATAAAAACCACCTCACCGCTAAACTGCATCCAGCTGATTGAACTGAGGTGGAAATGGCATACGTCCTGCAAAAAATCCTCTATTTCCTCACTGTCCTCCAGAAGAACATCCAAAGAGATTGATATGACCTCACCCGTATTGTGGTCCAGAACGGCCAGTTTCCCATAAGCCCAGTCATTGAATAACGTGGCATGCAAACTGTTATGCCGGGCTATCGGGTAACGGCCATCGGTACAAGGCAGTAAACCTTTAGCTATTATCCACCCCACCACTTCATAACCATCCACCATTTCACAAGCAGCCATCACATTCTTCTTTCCGTCATACAGCATACGATAAAGCGAGAATCCCTCCGGAAGCTCGACCTCTGTCATATCAGATACCGTATAGAGTACAAATTCTTCACCGTTCAACAGCCAAACGTAAAACTCAAAATCATTCAAATTCTTCATACACGACCTATTAATTGTAAAACCTAAAATTATTCTTCAGCGAGATTTAGACCTTTTTTTTAAAAACCTTTGTCTTGGTTTGGTCTTTTGTCCGCTGACTTTTTTTTTAGATTGAGA
>ENA-ORNF01001674-ORNF01001674.1-human-gut-metagenome-genome-assembly--contig:-NODE-1674-length-18676-cov-8.811772_pt1 | contig 18676 bp, 20 predicted proteins | sample MGYA00242110_ERZ509012 | MGnify/ENA primary metagenome ERZ509012 (study PRJEB26280, sample SAMEA2338714) | human gut metagenome | biome: human gut; feature: human-associated habitat; material: faeces...
TATGAGGACTTTGAAGGTAAGCTTTCAGCACTTGGCGCGGTTATTGCAAAGGTTGACTCAGAAAGGGAGCTTCAGAAGTTTAAGTTAAAGATAGGTTAATGAATGTGCATCTATATGAGTTGCAAGATATAGCTATTAACAAGAATGTATATTAAAAATGCATATTTAACAAGATAAGGACTGCGGAGATTATATATATTTAGTATTATGATTAAGGCTGGATGTTAGACAGCTTGCTTTATAATATTGAATATATAATGATTTTCGCAGTTTTTATATATTTTTATCTTTTTTTTACAAATATTATGTTAAAATGTGTTAAAATTAAATAAGTTAACTGATATAAGTAAAGATGATTAAAGAGTCAAAATACCATTTGATCCTCATATCATATATATGTACAGAACAAGACATATTTTGGCATAGATGTATCAGAATAAGAAAAATTCAATAAAAAATATGGACTAGACAAATAAAAGTCCTTTTTTTTTTATTTTTTTTATGCTACAATTATAAACGATATTTCGTTAATTGTCTTTTTCCGCCTCAGCCATGTCCAGTGCTGCGGCGATCACCTTGTCCATGTCATAATAGCGGTACTGCCCGAGACGCCCGCCAAACAGTACGTTCTTTTCCTTGTCCGCCAGCTCCCGATACCGGAGATACAACGCGTTGTTCCTCTCATCATTGACCGGGTAGTAGGGCTCGTCCCCTCGTTTCCACTCTGCCGGATATTCTCTGGTTATGATGGTGTCCGGCTGACTGCCAAACTCAAAGTGCTTATGCTCTATGATGCGGGTGTAGGGAACCTCCCGCTCCGTGTAGTTGACTACAGCATTCCCCTGATAATTGTCACAGCGCTCCAGATACTCCTCCTCAAACCGAAGAGAACGATACTGCAGTTCGCCCAGACAATAGTCAAAGTATTCGTCTATCATGCCGGTGTAGAGAACCTTTGCAAAACGATCGGGAGAGCCCGCCGCCTCATTGCGCGCCATAAACTCCTTGTAGGAGATGCCAAGCTCCACCGGAATGCCCTGAAGCAGCTTTTCCACAATCTGCGTGTAACCGCCCTTGGGAATTCCCTGATAAGGATCCGTAAAGTAATTATTGTCATACACAAAACGGAGCGGAAGTCTCTTGATAATAAATGCCGGCAGATCCTTGCAGTCTCTGCCCCACTGCTTCTCCGTATAGCCCTTTATCAGCTTTTCATAGACATCCGTTCCGACAAGCGACAGCGCCTGCTCCTCCAGATTGCGCGGCTCCTCTATGTGGAGGCTCTCGATCTGGGAGCGGATCTTTTCCTTTGCCTGCGCGGGTGTACGGATCCCCCACATCTTGCTGAAGGTGTTCATATTAAAGGGCAGATTATACAATTCATCCCGATAAACCGCCACCGGGGAATTGATATAGTGGTTAAATTCCGCAAACTGCTGCACATACTCCCACACCCGCCTGTCGGATGTGTGAAAAATATGGGCGCCGTACCGGTGAACCCTGATTCCCGCCTTCTCCTCCGTATAAATATTACCCGCCACAGACTCTCTCTTATCAATGACGAGGCAGCTCTTTCCCTGTTTTTTTACTTCATGGGAAAAAACTGCCCCGAAAAGTCCGGCTCCGACTACCAAATAATCATAGTCCATGCTTCCCCTCCATGCCGAAACATTACAAATTCACTTTGCTGTCCTTATTTCGTCTTTCTTGATTTGGACTTGTACTTGTCGATCTGGACAAAATCGTCCATCAGCTCCAGAATCTTATCCCTGCCGTTCTGGTTGAGCTTTACATAATACTGCATTACCCTGTTTTCCAGAAGCTGCGCTCCGAGAGAGGTATCTCTCTCAAGGGAGCTGAAATCGACCGGGTTCAGGCTCAACTTGTCACACATCCTGATCACGGTACCGTAAGCCATACCGTCAATTCCGCGCTCCAGCGCCGTAACCAAGGTGCTGTACGGAATCCCCATCTCCAATGCAAACTGTCTAACACTTCTATACTGTCTCAAAATTTCTTTTTTCAAAATTTCTGCTTTTGTCATCACAACAGCCTCCTTAATTTTTGTATAACCACAGTTTACGTTATATCGTCTTTTTTTTCAAGTGAGCTATTGGAAATTCATCAAAAATTAAGGTTTTGTTTATAATTGCCTTATATCTGTCCGCGGAAGTAAGCTCCCGTCTCCGCAAGCAGCTTCAATACCGCCGGGTGCAGCTCTCTCGGAAAGCCCTGCATGCATCGGAATGTCTCAAAATTGATCACACCCTTGTAGCCGATCTGTCTGAGACCGCGCAAGAAACCGTCCCAATCCGTACTCAATCCGTTCCACCCTCTCATAAAGGTATAGGGCATGGTGTGCAGATCACTGACGCCGTCATTGTCGTGGATATGCAGTATTTTCAGGCGGTCTCCCAGCGTGAGCACGGTCTGGTACAGATTTTTCCCCAGAATATTGGCGTGCCCCACATCCAGGCAGAAACCGAATTGTTCCTTTCCGGCATATCCGTTCAGTTCGTCGATCCAGTCGGCAGCCTCCCTGAAATCCGAGCAGCAGCCCTCCATCAGGTGGCTTCTCTGATCCACAAACATATTTTCCAGACAGATCACCACCTTGTTCTTCTCGGCAACCGGAATCAGCCGGCGGTACATCTCCATATTAACGTCATGCTCATCCTCCCTGCTGTACGCATACGCCAGCGTGACCGGATGCACGACAATGTACTTTCCTCCCATCCTGCCGCAAAGCTCGATGGAATTTGCGGTAATCCGGAACATTTTTTCATTCACGGCTTCCTTGCCCGGCTGAACCATGGGAAAAGGCGCATGCATCTGCTCAAATGTCAGCCCGTACCGTTCCGCCAGCTTTACATGCGGGGCAAAATCCTGCCAGATCTCCTCCATGGGTCTGTCGAACAGATCCCCCAGCTCCTCCTCTTTCCCCGACTGCACCAGACCGCAGGACAAATACTCGTCAAAATTAAAGTCCACACAGTCAAAGCCTGCCTCCTTTATCATCCGGTAGCCCTGCTCCGGCTCCTTTGGGTCAATCGTCCCGCAGGACTGTACTCCGAGTTTGTTCATGTTTTCCTCCCGCTCCTGAATTTTCTGCCAAAAAAAGGGATCGGCTTACGCCAATCCCTCTTTTCTCAACACAAAGAGTTTCGTACTCTTACAAGCATTACTGTAACAGAGACAGAACACCCTGGTTAGCCTGGTTAGACTGAGCCAGCATAGCCTGACCTGCCTGAGCCAGAATGTTGTTGTTGGAGTACTTAACCATCTCAGTAGCCATATCGGTATCACGGATCTGGCTCTCTGCGCTGGTGGTATTCTCCACAACGTTGTCAAGGTTGCTAATGGTGTGCTCCAGTCTGTTCTGAACGGCACCAAGTGCGGAACGCTGGGTGGAAACCTTCTGGATTGCCTCCTTGATGGTCTCGATTGCATTCTTCGCGTTGGTATCGTCTGCTCCATCAACCTTCAGACCACTTACTCCCAAAATCTTTGCACTCATTGCCTGAATATCAACAGAAATCTGATTGTTGTCTGTGGCATCAGCACCCACATGAAGTTTCAGCTTCAAGGAGCCAGTGGACTGCTTCTTAGAATAATCCACCAATGCATCTACATCCTTCTGCTCTGCTACTCGTCCATTCAGGTACAAGCCTGCATCAGACTTCAAAGTGCCATCCTCATTGATGTACTTATAGAGACCATTTGCAGCAATCTCATTTCCATCTTTGTCGGTGAACTGGGCAAGACTCTTCGCATAACTAGGCTCAACAGCCTTATCGGTATCATATTTTGCAGTCTTAACATCCTTGTAATACTTAGCCTTGTCTGTATCTGCAATAATATTTCCTTTCTTTACAAGATTGCCCTTTTCATCATAAACATCCTGTTGTAATTCATAGCCGTCTTTGGTAGTGGGATCAGCAGTCAATGCCTCTGCCTTTGCTACCTTTCCATCCGCAGTGAACGTTATGTTATAATAATCGCCAGCGGTTCCAGAGTACTTAGCACCTTTCTCTACCAACGTGAAGTCACCTGTAGTAGCATCTTTTGTGTAAAGATCATCCTGATCAATCATCTTCACTGTGGTTGCTCCAAAATAGGTAGTTTCTTCAGCAGCAGTAATAGCCGTGCCAACCTTGCTTCCGTCTGCATTCTCAAAATACTTATAGTTTGTGTCAACAGCATCCTTATAAGTACCTTTCTTCAGAGTCTCCACCTGACCGTCTTTCAGATAATACAAATCTTTGCTGGTTACCTCTGCTTCCTTGTACTGGAAATCTGTTGCCGCAGTTCCATTCTTATCGCCCTTCAGCAGATAAGTCTCGTTGAACTTGGTGGTCTCAGCAACACGGTCAATCTCAGTGGTCAGCTGGTCAATCTCATCCTGAATGTAGCTTCTGTCATCTTCAGACTGTGTGCCGTTTGCTGCCTTAACTGCCAGCTCGTTCATTCTCTGAAGCATATCCTGTACTTCATTCAGAGCACCTTCAGCGGTCTGTACTGCGGAGATACCATCCTGTGCGTTAGAGGAAGCCTGTGTCAGACCTCTGATCTGCTTACGCATCTTCTCACTGATGGAAAGTCCTGCTGCATCATCTGCTGCACGGTTAATCTTGTAGCCGGAAGAAAGCTTCTCGGTTGACTTTGCCTGAGATGTGGTTGTAAGTCCTAACATTCTGTTAGAGTTCATTGCTGTAAGATTGTGTTGTACTACCATAGTTTATTCCTCCTTGAATATGTCGCCGCTTCCCTGCGGCCATAATAGTTTGCGGTGGCAATGTCCGTTTCAAGTTCGCACTGCTCTTCCCTTCCACTGCCCTGTCCCCATTCCTTCCGGCGTGCGAAACCTTCCGTCCCGGGAATTCAAAAAGCATCTTTCCTCTTTGCTTTTCTTGTTACATATATCGGAGCGTTTCTGAGAAACTTTAGAGGTTATTTCATTTTTTTCAAATTTTTTTGTTCTATTTTTTTTGATCCATATACTGAGGCTCCACCACATGGGAATTGTTCATATTACGATAATAATCCATCGCCACGCTCATGGAGCGCTTTCCCCTGCCGATGTCCTGACGCTCACGGTAGAACGCTCTCTCCACCGCCATTCTGTTACGGTTCTCCTGCGCCTGGATCGACACGCTCTTATCCATGACAGCGGTGATCAGCCTCCGGGTCTCGGCAATCCAGACCGCATACTGCTCCTTTTTTCCCTGCAGTTCTTCACGCACTCTCTCGTACAGCAGTTCAAAGCCCTCGTCCAGCTTATTGAGCTGATCGATGCAGACGTCCTTATCGTCCACAGCCTGATCAAATTTATCGTAATCCACAGGGTTTGCCGCAAGAATCTCTCCCTGCAGCCCGCAAAGTCTGTCGATCTCATCCAGAATCCCGATCTTTTTTTTCAGGCTGTCCTGCAATATATTCAGGTATTGTCCGTTCATACTTTACCTTTCTCCCGATTGATGCGCATGACTTCCTTCCAGGTATCCCTCATGGAGCGAAGATGTGTGCAGACCTCCTCCATGATCTCCTTGTCCTTGTGAACATCCGCCTGCACCAGTCTTTCAGCGAGATAAGCGTACACACGCTCGAAATCCTGTGCAACCGGATAGTTCATGTCCAGTGTGATGCGGAAATGGTCAATAATCTTCTGAGCCTTCACAATATTAATGTGTGCTTTCTCGACGTTCTTCTCATCGATCGCCATGATCGCCATATTGCCGAATTTGATTGCACCCTCGTAAAGCATCAGTGTCAGCTCCGCAGGGGAGGCCGTCAGAATTTTACTGTTATTATACTGCGCATATGCACTTGGCAATGCCATATCATGAACCTCCTAACAGGCTGGTAATCGCGCTGGCGTTAGACTGCATCTTCGCCATGGCAGTCTCCATTGCGGAAAACTTCTTGTACCACTTGTCCTCATAATCCTGCAGCTTCTGCTCCAGATCTGCAATCTTCTTGGTGTAATCGTCATAGTCGGACTTCATCTTGATGTCGTCGTACACCGTATTAGAGCTGCTGTAACCCGTCACGCGCTTCATCAGATCGCCGGTCTTGGAATAGAGACTCTTGGAAAGCTGTGTGAAGAAATCCATGACCGCATTCGGATCAGCACTGATGGCTGCCATCAGATCGTTGGTCTTGTTGCTCACCGTCTCATCGTCCTCATCACCGTTAATGTGGTAAGCATTCTTCTCGTTTTCTCCCGCCTCAAAATAGCCCAGGGTGTCAATGCCAAAGCTGGACAGATACATGGTCCTGCCGTTCACGGTAAAGCCGGAGGACATGATCTGCTTAAATGCGGAGGATACCGTACTCAGTGTGGAGTCCCTGCGAAGAAGGGCGTCCTTGATCTTGGTCTCCCACTTCTCGACCTCCGTCTCGCTCATGGCATCCTTCTCGTCATCTGTCAGTGGCTCATATCCTTTTGCACTGTCAGCATTATACAGCTTATCCATCTCATTGATCAGCTCGCTGTACTCCTTTACAAACTTCTTGATCATGTCGTAGATGCCGCTGGTATCATCCTGTGTGGTCAGCGTAACGGTCTCATTTCCCGTCTCCGCATTGCAGGTGATGGTCAGTCCGTTGATCTCAAACGTATTGGAGGAGCCTTCAAACTTTGCCTTGTTCAGGTAGATGATCGCGTCCTGTCCGGGAACCTTTGTAGCGTCCGCACTGCCCTTTCTGTTCGTGTCGGCAATCACCGCCTCGGCTCTGGCGATCCTGTCGTCCAGCCAGTCTGTCACCTCTCCGGTCAGCTTGTCGCTTGCGCTGCCGTCCTCGTTCAGATAGCTCTCTACATCAGAAAGTTCCGTCTTTGCCTCATTTAACTGATCCCGCAGCGCCTGATAGCTCTCAACGCTGTCCAGCTTCTTCTGCAGGCTCTCAAGCCGGGTCTTTTCATCGTCGGTCAGATCATCCTTTTCCTTCAAGGCTTTGATATCTGCCCGCAGGGCATCCAGCGCACCGTCCGTATTGTTCACGAGCCGGTCGAAATCATCTCCCTCATAGGCGTTCTTAATCTCTGCCTGCCTTGCCTCGAGGGTATCTATTGTTCCGTTTAAGGATTTCTGTCTGGTAATATAAGTCTGCAATCTGGAAGCAAGCTCTGCATCCAATGCTTTCTGATAGGCATCCGCATCCTTGCGCAGTGCCGCATCCTTCTCATACTTCGCCATCACGGCGTCGTCGTAAACCAGAATGCCCAGCTTATCCAGCGCGTTGGTGCCGCCGTCGTTGACTGCGGTAATGGCAAAATCTGCCTCTGCTCCGCTGGCGGACGCACCGATAAACAGGCGCTGTGTCTTGCTGTCAAAGTTTGCCTTGATGCCTGCATCGGTCAGTTTGGTTGTCAGCTCCGAGAGCGTCATAGACTCTGTAATTTCAATCCGGGTCGTCTCACCCTTGGTAGTCACCTCAATCTTGCTGCCCGCCTCGATTCCCATATCGGTCAGCCTGGTCGCCATCGTGCAGGGATCGCCGTCTGCCTTGGAAACCGCTGCGCCCGTCAGATAACCGGACTGTGCAAGCTGCTCCACCCTCAGCGTCTGCACGCTGTTCATTGCCGTATCCTCAGTCAGGATCGTGGCGACGGAGCTGTTGGAAATCTTGGTAACCTTCTTTGCGTAAGAGCCCTGGTAACGGAGCGTGGAAAGCGTACCGTTATAGAGCTTCTTGATCTTATTGTTCAGCTCTTTCCATGCATCCTGCTTCCACTCCAGCTTCTGCTGCGCCTTTTTCGCATCATCCACCTTCGTCTGCTTTGCGGAAACAAGCTCCTGAATAAGCGTCTCGGTGTCCATGCCGGACATCAGACCCGTCAGTCTCATTGCCATCTCTTTCCCCTCCTATCTCTTCTCATCGACCAGAATACCTGCCAGTTCCCAAACCTTGGCAATCATATCCAGAGTTTTTTCGGGCGGAAGCTCTCTGATCACTTCCTTGGTATCCTTATCAATGATCTTGATCGTCACCCGGTTGGTCTCCTCGTGGATTCCGAACACGGCCTCGGAATGGGTCATCTTCTTGTTGAGCGTCTCCACAGCCTTCTTGATCTGATCGTTGCTGGGCTGCTTGCTGCTCTCGCTGTTTGCGGAATTTCCGGAGTTACCCTTCTCCCGGGAGCTTTCCACAATGTTGATTGATGTGTCCGTCTGCCTGATCGTATTCTGAGCAGATACATCCGTGTATTCTGCGGCAGACTTGGCAGCCGGTGCAACCGGCTTTGTCTGTACCTGACTCTGCGCCTGTACACTCATTACACTTCCTAATGGTTCAATTGCCATTTCAAGTCACCTCCATGTGAATCGTCATTACAAGTTTTCTAGAACTGTTATCGGCAAAAATGTAACGGAAGTTTATAGCAGTTCTCCTAACCCAGCAAATTTTGCAGCGCCTCTATGCCGGAGATATCAGTTGCCGCTTTGTTTGCCTCCTGAATCTGCACATATACCTCCTTGCGGTATATGGGAACCTCCTTGGGTGCGGCTATTCCGATCTTGACCTGGTCGCCCTTCACCTCAAGCACCGTAATCTCTATATTATTGTTTATAATGATCGCTTCATTTTTCTTTCTCGATAGTGCCAGCATATTACGCACCTGCCTTTCCTGCCTGTAAAATCTCATAAACAGGGAATTTCACGGCATACTCGTCTCCGTCCACGATCACCTGGCAGGCTTTTTTGTTCTGTGAATTGATCACAATGGGACCCTTCAGGTTCACGCTCATTTTGGTCAGATCGGCGGGAACCGATACCGTCACCAGTACCAACAGATTATCTGCATTCAGCTCTCCCAGATCAGCCAGCAGCTCATCCTCCACCTGCGGATTGTAATCCTTGCAGACAATCAGAGGATCCATCACCGGCATTGCAAACGTGGGCTCCTGCATGGACTGCAGCCAGCGGATTCCCGCCTTTACACCCTTCGCCTCATCATGGATCAGCGCAAATTTGGTGAGCTCGGGAAAGCCGATGATGCCACCCGCAAACTCAATGATCTTGTCATCCTCAATACATATCTCTCCGAAAATTTTCGTATTTGCCTTCATCCCTCTTTGTCCTCTCCTTCATCAGATAAAGTTTAACAGATTGGTCTGCGACACCTTTCCGGTCGCCATCAGCGCCGCATTGTAGGTCAGCTCTGCGCTCTTTAACTCGATCGCCACCTCCGTGATGTCGATATCCTCATTTTCCGACTTGAGCGTTTCAAACGTGGTCTTCTGATTCTTCATGCGGTTCTCCACAAGCTCCAGCTTGGAGCTTCTGGTACCGCAGTTTGTGATTGCAAGATTCGTGTCGTCCAGATAGCCCTGCAGCGCCGTGATACCGCCCTCAAACATAAGCTGCATTTTATTTTTGGTAAGTGTCAGGGCCTTGTTTGCAGCATCCAGTCTGCTCTGCAGAGTCGCTGCAATTGTCTCGTCCGTCTCGGTTTTCAGCATATCCTCCAGCGTGCCGGCCACGCCCTCCAGATTCTGCACTTCCTCCAGTACATTGATCAGATCGTCCACTTCCCTGCCGATGCCCGGGTCAAAGCACTCATTCGCCGTGGTATTGACACGGATGGTCTGATTGAAGCCCACATCATACTCGATCACCTGCTTTGCCACATCGCTGCCGGTCAGGTAATCCTGATTGTAGTCGATAGTGGTTCCTGCGGCATCCTTGGTGGTGCATGCATAATAGTGTTCCGGTCTTAAATCACCCTTGAGCCACTTGTCCTTCTTATAGGTGATGCGGATCTCTCCCTCGTTTACCGTGGAGGTGGATGCCGTATCCTTGTATGCCATCATTTTGCTGTAAACATTGTCCCCCAGAATCAGCTCTCCCGTCTCGGGAACAAAATAAACATCGTCCGGATTCCGGCTTGCCAGCTCATACGCAGTGGGAACATCATAGTCGTGAACCGTCTTCACATTGGCAGCCGCGACCACATCCTCCGTGGTCACATTGCCGTCCGCGTCCTTGCCCGTCACCCGCGTAATCGTGGGAACCATGCCTGCGGAGAGATCCTCGTAGCTCAAACGGATCCTGTGTACCTCGGTAGCCGATATATCATTTTCCGTAACCTGAATCCCGTTGTAATTGGTCTGATTAAGATCATTAATATCCACCGTCGTACCGCCTGCAAGCTGCGCCGTGGTCTTTATAAAGGTCAGGCTGTCAATCGCCGTGTTGTCAAGCTGCTGGGTGATGGTGTATTCCAACGTCTGTGCCTGTGTAAAGCCGATGGAGGTATCCGTCCGATAGCCTGCAAATACAAACCTGCCCGCATAATCCACATCTGCGGTGGAATAGACCTCTTCCCGCAGGGCCTTAAGCTGCTCCAGAATAATCTTTCTGTCCGCCGAGGTCTGATCGCCGTCGGCTCCGGTACAGTGCTTGATCATTTTGGTCAGAATATCGGAGGTGTTCTTCAATGCACCCTCCGTCACGCTCAGCCAGCTCTCCGCATCAGGAATATTCTTGCTGTAATACTGCGTTACCTCCGTCACATTGCTGCGCAGACGCAGTGCACGGATCGCCACAACAGGATCGTCCGAGGGTCTGTTGATCTTCTTTCCTGTAGACATCCGCGTGCTCAGTCTGTCCTGCAGGATCTTGTTGTTGTTGATATTATTCAGGTTATTGTTCTGCATGATTTTGTTTGTGATTCTCATATGCCTCTCCTTGCCTTAAGGGCCTATACACCTGTCTCCAGGATTAGTCTGTCGTAAACTTCTGTCAACGTCTGCACCATTTTTGATGCCAGATTAAAGCTGTTCTGATATTTTACCAGATTCACCGCTTCCTCATCTTCATCTACGCCGGAAATGGAAATCCGCTGGTTGTCAATGCTTCCCGCAATGTTCTTGTAGTTGGTGTAGAATGTATTTGCCTTGCCGGCATTCAGCGCTACATCCGAGAGGATACACTGCAGAAACTCTCCGGACTTGCAGCCTCTGAAGCTCATTTTTGTCTTATCGTTTATCATGCTCTGGATCTCTGTCAGGATATCATACTGATCCACGCCGTCCGAAGCACTCTTCCGGGTTGCCAGAAGATCCGCATCCTCCACCATCGCCGCCAGAACGGTAAAGTTCTTTGCCGTCATCTTGTAATAGCTGTTGTCTGTCACATCAACGGTGAGCGTACCGTCCGTCTGTCTGTCATAGCGGAATGCATCCTCAAACACGTATTGCTCCTTGTCCGTTGCCTTCTTTGCCGCAAACAGATCATTGCCTGCGTTTCCGTATGCGTCATAGCCGCTGCTTAATATGTCGTTGAACTTCTGGGAGAAGGTTCTCACCCACTCGTTCATCTGCTTCATGTAGTACGGGATTCCCTGATAATCAATGCTGTTGCCTACCGTTGCCACCTTGCCCACTCTGTCATTTGTCAGATTCCTGTCGTTCAGCGTATTGTCCGAGAGTACAAAGGTGTAGGAATAGGTGGGATTTCCCGCCGCGTCATAGCTGCAGGTGTAGGACCATGAATCATAGTAAAACTCCTGATTGCCCAGAGTGATCAAACCGCCGCTGTCGGAAAGATTACACTTGTTCAGATCCTTCAGATGATCCTCCGAAACCTCGATTGTCACCGTATCGTGGGGCTTCATATTGCCGTCCCTGTCCGCAACATCCTTGCGTCCCGTGGCTGTGATCGTGCCGTTGAAGATCTCGGCATTGTTGCCGTCACGCATCTCCACCAGTCCCTGCAGGGAGCCGCCCAGCGTCTTGTCGTAGATGTTGAACTGCTCGCCGTCCTTCCAGTAGATATCGTACAAGCCGTCTATATCCGTCTGGTTCACCTTCTGATAGCTGGTCCGCGCCACGCACTCAAGCTGCTTGTAATCGCTGGTATCAATCAGAAGCTGTCCGCCGCCGATCCTGACCAAAAAGCGGTAGGCGCCGGTCTCCCTGTCCGGGTTGTTGGCATCGGTAATGGGGATTTCCTGTGTCTCGATATCTACAATGTTGGAGAGCTGGTCAAGCAGCACCGTTCTGCGGTCGCGCAGCTCGTTTGCCTTGCTGCCGGTCAGCTCGATCACATTGATCTGCTTGTTCAGGGAAGCGATCTCACCTGCTAAGGAATTGATCTCATCCACCTTCAGCTTCAACTCCTGATTGGCATCCTTCTGCACTTTTTCCAGATTGCCAACCATGCTTCTGAAATACTCTGTCAGGTTTCCTGCATAGCCGATAAACTGTGCTTTCGTCGTCTTGTCGCTGGCAGCCTTCAGCACCGCCTGCAGGCCTGTCACGGAAAACTGGTCAAAGATCGTCTTGAACCCGGTGGCCTTTCCGTCGTCGGAAAAATAGGTTTCCAGCTGCTGCATATAATACTGCTTGATGCTGTACTCGCCCATATTGGTGTTGGCATCCCAGTATTTGGTGTCATAGAACTCGTTGCGCACACGCTCTATGGCGATGGTGTCCACGCCGGCACCGGCGCAGCCGTAGGTCTGGAACACGCGCAGCGCATCGCTTGCCTGCTGCACCACCTGCTGCCTGCTGTACCCCTTCGTCTGCACATTGGAAATGTTGTTTGAGGTGGTATTCAGGGCTGCATTTGATGCAAGAAGTCCTTTATATGCGGTATTTAATCCAAAAAATTGTGAAGGCATTTCTCTTCCTCCCCGTTACTAGATTGCCAGTGTATTGATGACATGCTCCAGCATTTCACTGATCACGTTGATGTATCTGCTGGCGGCGTTATATGCATTCTGGAATTTGATCATGTTGGAAAGCTCCTCATCGGAGGAAACTCCGATGACCTGCTCCCTTGCGCTGAATGTCGCTTCCACGGTCGCTTCCTGATTTTCGTATATGCTTCTGAATACGGATCCGCTGTTTGCCACCTGGGAAACCAGATCGGAGTAATAATCCACAAACGTAGTCTTTTTCTGCACGTTCGGATTCAGGTGGTATGCCTCCTCCGTGAATGCGCTCTTCAATGCTTCCGCCGTATCGTAATCCGCTTTTCCGTCCGCCAGCTTGAATCCCAGCATGGAAGGCTCCTGCAGCAGATTGTTGTTTATCTTCAGATTACCCAAGGTATACATGGTGTCCGTATTGTCGTAGTCCTCCTCCATGTATTTCCATGTGGTATTTCCCGCCGCATCCGTCTGCTTTGTCCACCCGTCGGAGGTCACCTTCTTGAACAGCTGTATCGGAGAGCCGTCCTTGTCACAGAGGTATCCGCGCTCCGCGTCGCTGGCATTCGACAGAACCTCATTGATCTTCGTCGCCACATTGTGGATCAGCTGGTCAAACTCCGCCTGCATGTTCATAATGATGGACTGGGAGATACTGTCGTAATCCTTCTCGATATCGGAGTAGTTTGCGCGGTGGTCGCCTCTTGCCAGAAGGATTGCCTTCAGACCGCCGATATCCGTATCCATGGTGGAGGAAACGGTCTGATCCAGATCAAACACCTTGGCATGGGTGATATCGTAGCTTCTTGTTCCGTCCGCCATGACGGTGTACTCCGCGTTCTGCGGCCAGAACGGCGTATAGAAGCCCGTTGTGGCGTCGGTCTGGAGCCCGATCTCGTAACACATGCCGCCCTTTACGAAATCCGTTCCCTCTATCTGTACGGTGATGTTCCCGTAATAATCTTCGCTGTAATTCATTTTGCAGAGCTTGCCCAGCTCATCCAGAATCTGGTTGCGGGTATCCCGAAGGTCGTTCGCGTGCTCAATGCCCGCCGCCTCTATTCTCTGGATCTGCTTGTTCAGCTCAAGAATCTGATTTCCGTATTTGTTGATGGTGGTCACATTTTCCTTCACCTTCCGGTTCAGGCTGTCCTGATAATCCTTGAGATCATCCGCCACCGCGCCCGCACGATCCAGAAACTCTGAAGCTCTCTGCACCAGAAGCCCCTGCGTCACGGAGCTGGACGGATCCTTTGCAAGCTCCTGCACCGCCGTCCACAAGTTGGTCAGAGAGGTCTGGAAATCCTCGCCGTTCATTTCGCCGAGAATGGTCTCCACCTGCTCCATGGTTTCCGTGGACACTTCATAAAACATACTGCGGCCGGATTCCTTGCGGTATGTCTTATCCAGAAAATAGTCTCTTACTTGTCTGACTGCGGAAAAATTTACCCCAAGACCATACTGCTGATTAGACACAGCTCTGGGGTTTTTAGACACCGTGATATAGCTCCTGGAGCCGAGTAACGGCTGCTGCCTCGTATATCCCTTGGTATCGATATTGGTTAGATTGTGCGCCGTAGAGTTCAGTACATTCTGTCCTGTCTGCAAGCCGGACACACCGATATATAAACTTCCCATCAGTGGCATATTATCACCTCGTTATGCACGGTCTTCCCGTGTCATGGATTAGCTTTTCGCATCAAAGCCGCCTCTCTCCGCTCCCATTGTCTCGCCTGCGCTGTACGCACCGCGATTGTAATTGGCAGTTTCCGGCGCTGCTTTCATCGCCTGGAGCAGATTCAGGTCAAACTCCACCATCTCCAGAGAATTGGCGATCAATTCCCTGTTCTGCTCGTTGACCCTCTGCATGCTGTGCACCACATCCCTTAACTTGTCATGCACCTGTGCAAGTCTGCCGCTCTCCTGCGGTCTGCTCTCCAGCATTTTGATCAGGTTCGCCAGCTTCAATGTCTCAACATCCATGTTCATAACGTTGGCAATATCCTTGACCACCTCGGTTCTTCTGCTCTCAAGGTGATGAAGTCTGCCCACTGCATCTTGTTCCTCATCCGTGATTTGCTGTAACGCCTGCAGATCTCCGGCCACGATCACCGGAGTCTTTTTCATTGATAATCCCAGCAGCTCTTCATAAACTGCAGTTTCCTGTTGTAATACGTCAATCAGGTTTTCTATCAAGCTTGCCACCGGGATTACCTCATTTCTTCATACTTCTTCATCAGTTTGTCAGCAAAGCTGTCCACGCTCACCTCGTAAGTCCCCGCATCCATGCTCGCCTTGATAGGAGCCGTTACGTCTTCCCTGACATCAGGAGCCGCAGCAACCGCAGCCTTCACGGTCTGGAAATCCTTTCCCATGCTGCTGATCTGTACCTGATCCTTGAGCCCCGCTCCCGCCGTGCGCTTTACCTGTCCCGGCTTTCTGGTGTTGTAGAGCTGCTGTACCTGATTATATGCTTCGATACGCATACTGACTCCTCCTTTCCTTTTTGCTTTTTTCTGTATCACTATATATATCGTTAAAAAAGAGATGAACTTTAGTGTTCATCTCAATTTTTTTATCAGATATTCAGCAATTCCCGTCCGGGCAGTTGGCGGCATCGATGGCTATGGCAAGCATCAGCGCCATCACCTCGTCCGCAGGATTCTGGATGTCGATCACATAGGTGTCCCCCCAGTGAAACGGTTGCTTTGAGATGTGTACCACCTCGCTGCACCCTGCGTAGACCTCATACTCCCACGCAAGGAAATCCCCCTCGCAGTGCCACCCGTTATAATCGATCTCGTAGGTGGGTTTGAAGATGGAAAATTGTTTTCGGACAGTCCCGACCATGACCCCGTCGACCTCAATGTCAAAGGTTGGCAGGAAGGTAAACGCATGCTGATGCACGGCGCCGATTTCACGCCCCGATGTGTCCGAGACATGGAGATGGTGCGCCCATGTCAGAAACTCCGCCTTCACAAAATATTTCTGCTGCTCATATTCATCATACACATCATAGGTGTCCGTCCACGAAAAGACGCGCTGCTTGATCAATAATTTCATAACCGGCCTGATTCCCCGTTCATTTTGTATCCTCTGCACACTCTGTATATCGTGCACACAGTAATTTCATGTTAGAGCATCCTGCTTTTTCTGTCAAGCATTCCCGATGCCGGAAAACATACAATTTGGGTATGGCTATTTCCGTGTATTTCCGCTATAATATATGGAAAATAAAAGAAAAAGGAATGGGAAAAATATGGAAATTGTATGTTTGGATCTGGAGGGCGTTCTGGTTCCCGAAATCTGGATCGCCTTTGCGGAGGAGACCGGGATCCCGGAGTTAAAGAGAACCACCCGCGACGAGCCCGATTATGACAAGCTGATGAAGTACCGCATCGGCATTTTAAAGGAACACGGCCTTGGGCTGAAGGAGATACAGGAGACGATTGCAAAAATCGATCCCCTTCCCGGTGCAAGGGAGTTTCTGGACAGGCTGCGGGAGATGACGCAGGTCATCATCTTAAGTGACACCTTCTCCCAGTTTGCGGGACCTCTCATGAAAAAGCTCGGCTATCCTACCATCTTCTGCAACTCTCTGGAGGTAGCACCGGATGGCGAGATCACAGGTTTTAAGATGAGAATCGAGAATTCCAAATACACAACTGTAAAAGCACTGCAGTCTATTGGTTTCGAGACGATCGCAGGTGGTGACAGCCATAATGATCTTGGTATGATCAAGGCAAGTAAAGCAGGTTTCCTGTTCAAGAGTACAGAACAGATCAAGAAGGATAATCCTGAATTGCCCGCATATGAAACCTATGATGAATTAATGGCTGCTATTAAAAAGGCTTTATAAATTTCAAGACCGGAAGGAAAATTTCTATGGAAGATTATTCAATTGCGAACACTACGAAGGAACAGCGGATCGCATTGATCAAACAGTGGATTCCTGATGATGATGGAATTGAGGACAGCGGTATGGACTTGTGGGATATCTACGCTGATTATATCAACGGCACAAGAGAAATCGCAGAGATCAATGCATCAATGTCCGGAGTGTTCTACACGGAAGCAGATTTAAGATAATACACAGGCAGTTACATATCAAAAATGTAACTGCTTTTTTATTGACAACCATTATAATGTATGTTACATTGATAATCGAATTATCGATAATTTAATTATCAATGTGTATAGGAGGAAATATGGCAGTTTCAGACAAATCAATTGACCCCAAGCTTCTTAAGAGCGCGCGTAAAGAATTCTTGGAAGCAGGATTTGAGAAAGCCTCATTAAAAAACATATGCACCAATGCAGGTGTAACTACCGGTGCACTTTATAAACGTTTTAAAGGGAAGGATGAACTATTTGGAGCAGTCGTGAAAGAAACCGTAGAGGACTTTCATGCCTGCATAGACAATATGTCTGCTCCTGATGTTACGACCTTGTCAGATGACGAATTATATGCAGGCTGGGATATGGGAAGTACCGCTATGGAAGCATGGTTCTCCTATTTTTTCAGCCGCAAGGAAGATTTTAAACTTCTGACCGCCTGCTCAACAGGGTCCAGCTACGCAGGATTTCTGGAAAAAACTCTGGATAACTGTAACCAATTGTCTTTTGCACATTATCATGAAATGAAGCGTAGGGGAATCTGTACCAGTGATTTCTCCGACCGTGAACTGGCAATTCTGCTAAAGGCATACTGGCAGCCGATTATAGAATGTCTGTCCCGGGATATTACCTGGGAAGAAGCTATGCATGTATGTCAGGGCATGTGCTGCATGATATCTTTTGAAAAAGTGCTGGGATTCAAACTTACACCACAAAGTCGCAAAATCGACAGAGCAGGTTATTTTCAATAACGTGAAAAACGCCCGCAAATGCGGGCATTTCATTCGCCTGTAGGTTAGATATTTCTAACTAGAGGTGCGACATTCTAACTATGAGGAGGAGTATATGAATAAAATTCTGGAATACGCAGGACAGTACAAAAAGAACTATTTCTGGTCTGTTACCCTTGTTCTTCTGGCTGTTTTTGCACAGGTAATTCCCTATCTGTTTTTATACAAGCTGGTCATACATATTATCGGTATTGAAACTTATACCACAAACCAGCTTATCAGTTACGTTGTTATCATTGCAATATGTCTTTTGCTATATACCTTTCTGTATACGAAAGGACTGGAGCTCTCACACATTGCAGCCTACAATACTTTGAAAAATCTTCGTATCTATCTGCAGGAACGTATGGAGAAAATGCCTCTGGGTGTCATTACAGCCATCGGCAATGGTACTTTTAAGAAAATGTTCGTAGATGATATCGAAACTCTGGAGTTGCTGCTGGCTCATGCAATACCGGAACTGACAGCAAACACTCTGGTGCCACTTCTGACTTTGATCACCGTATTTATTGTGGATTGGAGATTAGGTCTGCTCAGCATCGCATCACTTGTGCTTGGTGTGCTTCCCATGTGCATGATGTTTGGCATCGGAGCGAAATATATGGAAGATTATTACGCTTCCGCACGGGATATGAATAATAATATCATCGAATATGTCAATGGTATGGAAGTTATCAAGGTATTTAACCATGATGTAAAAAGCTTCACCAAATTCACACAGAAAGTTCTTGCATATCGTGACTTTACTCTGCGCTGGTATAAAATGTGCTGGCCATGGATGGCATTGTATGCCAGTATGATTCCTTTTATTTCCATGTTTTCACTGCCCGTAGGTACTTATCTTGTGCTGATCGGCAAATTGTCCTTCGCCAGATTTATTCTTGTGATCTGCCTGAGTACAAGTATCGGTGCGCCACTTTTGCGTGCTATGAATTTCGGTGGCAAAATTGCTGGTTCATTTCTATGATATCAGCTCCGGTAAAATCACAATAGGCGGTCAGGATATTACCCAGATGAGTCTGGAAAGTCTCAATCAGTTGATATCCTATGTTGCACAGGAGCAATTCCTTTTTAATACTTCTATTCTGGAAAATGTCAGGATCGGAAGACC
>ENA-ORNF01001675-ORNF01001675.1-human-gut-metagenome-genome-assembly--contig:-NODE-1675-length-18676-cov-3.832931_pt1 | contig 18676 bp, 18 predicted proteins | sample MGYA00242110_ERZ509012 | MGnify/ENA primary metagenome ERZ509012 (study PRJEB26280, sample SAMEA2338714) | human gut metagenome | biome: human gut; feature: human-associated habitat; material: faeces...
AAGTTAGTTCATAAATCGGTTCTGCCACGGGAAAATATAAAACATCTTCCTTTTTACTTACTTCTTTTGGCTCTTCTATCGTGATTGATTTTATATCATGCTTTTCAAATGTCAAATCACTATACATTTTTTTAATTTTTTGAAGCATCTTTTCTTCTTCAAAATTACCTGATATAAAAATCATTTCATTTTTAGGAATATAGAACGTTTTAAATATATGTTTTACTGTATCAAGCATAACAGCATCAATTTCATCAATTGTTCCAATAACACTACAAAATGAAATATTTTTAAATAGTTGAGATGCCTCTAATTCTAATAATCGACGACTTCTTGAATCTTGTGACATTCTAATTTCTTCTCGAATTGCATTTTTTACAAATTCTAAACGTTCTTTAGTAAAAATCGGACTATGAATTCCCTTAATTAACAATTCTAATCCCTCATCAATATATTTCACAGCATCAAAATAATATAACGTACGAAATTTATTTGTATATCCATTAGAAAGCATGTAACGTTTATTAAATTCCTGCACTAATAAACCATATTCACTTGCCTCTAATATATAATGTTCTAATAAGTGAGCCATACCATCATTAAAGAAAAACTTTTTCCCATCTACAATAAATGCTTTACTTAAACCTCCAAATTTAACAACCAACTTAACTTCAACATTGTGTTTTGAATCATCCGGTAAGAAATAAACCACTAATCCATTGTCTAAAGTATATTTTTTAATTTGCATCAGTTTCACCCTTTAAAAAATAAATATAATCTAATTTCAATCGTTTCATAAATTGTTTTAAAGAAGAAGGGGTAATTGTTTTTAACTCATCAATCAGTTCTCGCTCTGTTTTTTCAATTTTAAAAAACTTATCTAGAAATTCACTACGTAAAAAACCTTTTCCATCTAAATCACGGATATAATCACATTCATATTGTTCGTGTAATTTTTCTAAAATTTTAGATATTTTCTCTTCGTCATTAAATAATTCAAATAGTTCATTAACAGCTTCTATCATTTTTTGTTTATTTTCTCGATAAATACCACCTAAAATTACCAATACGCCATATTTTTTCATTAGCATAGAATTAGCACGATAAACAAGCTTTTTTTCAATTCTTAATTTTTTTAATAATAAATTGGATGATTTATAAGAAAGAATATCATTCACCATAATCAAATATTTTTCATCATCTTCTTTCATATTATCAACTTTATAAATTAAGGATAATAAAGATTCACGATATGATTTTTTTACTTCTATTTCTTTTCCATCGTGATTTAAAGTTAAATAATGATGCTCTTTTTCAATATTCATAGAAATATCTGAATAAGCATCAAAATATTTTGTTAAATATGTTTTGATTTCTTGTACTTCATCATTTCCATGTAAAAATATAAATGGTTTTTGATAAACAATTTCTTTATAAAATTGATATTCCTTTTCGGCAGTTAATATGTCTAGTTGTTCTTGATGATGATATAGAGAATTTATTAAACTACCATCTTCGTCTAATATTTTTTTTATCTCTTCTATAGAAGAAGCTATTTTTTCTTTTGCGGTATGCTCCATATTAGACTTTAATATCTTTATTTTCTCATCAAATTGAACAAATCTATTTTCTTTCACGTTAGGCCGATAAATAATATCCATAATAAAATCTAAACACTTCGTTACATTAAAATCTTTGATTTTCTTTTTTTGGGGAATCTCCATACAAATTGTGAAAAAACAACTATTTCCTAACATGATAGTTCCAGACTTCTCACCAGTAATATAATTCAAAGTAAGTGCTCTCTCCATATCATCTTCAGTTGGATATTTTTTTGATGTAGCTAATAAAAGTCTTGGTAATAATGCCCTTGCTGCAATATGTTCAGTATCCGAAGAAACTTTATACCATAACTCAATATAATTAGTAAATGACTTATCGTTTTTACAAATATGAATTGTCTTTGTATTAATCACCATTTTTTTATCACTCCTAAAAAGGCATTTTCATATTTCCATTTTTCATTTGTTTCATCATTTTTTTCATTTGTTCAAATTGATTTACTAAACGATTTACTTCTTCTACAGTTCTTCCACTACCATTTGCAATTCTCTTTTTACGGCTTGCTTTTAATATTTCTGGATGTCTTCTTTCATATGGTGTCATAGATAAAATAATTGCTTCTACATGTGCCATATCTTTTGGATCTACCTTCACATTATTTAATCCCATTTTAGAAGCACCAGGTAACATTTTAATTAAATTTTCTAATGGTCCTAATTTTTTGATTTGCTTCATTGCTGCTAAAAAATCTTCTAAATCAAAAGTTCCTTTGCTCATTTTTTGAGCAGCATTTTTAGCTTCTTCTTCATCGATCACACTTTCTGCTTTTTCAAGCATACTCATGATATCTCCCATACCAAGAATACGACTTGCCATACGATCTGGATAGAATTCTTCTAATCCATCCATTTTTTCACTAACACCAACAAATTTAATTGGTACATGCGTTAAATGACGAATAGAAAGTGCAACACCACCTCTAGTATCACCATCTAACTTTGTTAAGATTGCACCAGTTAATTTTAATCTTTCATGGAAAGTAGAAATAACATGAATCGCATCTTGACCCATCATACTGTCAATTACAAGTAATACTTCATCTGGATGTATTTCTTGTTCAATATTTTCTAATTCAGTCATTAAAGTATCATCAATATGTAAACGTCCTGCAGTATCGATTAAAACATAATCAAAATGTTGTTCTTTCGCATATTGAATTGCATTTCTAGAAATTTCTACTGGATTTCCTTTTCCTTCTGAATATACTTCTATATTTAATTCTTTTCCTAATTGTTTTAATTGATCAATAGCTGCTGGTCTATAAACATCACATGCAACTAATAATGGTTTCTTTTTATATTTCTTACGAAGTAAATTAGCAAGTTTTCCAATTGTTGTTGTTTTACCACTACCTTGAAGTCCAACTAACATAAGTGTCGCAGGATTACCAGTAACATTTAAGTCTACTTTATCTCCACCAAGTAACTCTACTAATTCATCTTTTACAATTTTTACAAACAACTCACTTGGTTTTAAACTTTTTTGTACTTCTTCTCCAAGTGCTTTTTCTTTTACATTTTTAATAAATTCTTTTACTACTTGATAGTTAACATCTGCTTCTAATAGAGCAAGACGAATTTCACGAGCAATTTCATCAATATTTTGCTCTGTAATTTTTCCATAACCTTTTATTTTATGTATCGCATTTTGTAAACGATCTCCTAAACTTTCAAACATGTATATCACCTTATTCATTATATAATAATAGAGAAAAAAAAGAAAGTAAATATATTTACTTTCAATCAATTCATCAATGTACACTCCATGTATCAATCACATCACAGTTGCTACTTGATGGTTCTGGATTTGGCATATCCATACGAATAATCATTGGAACACGGAATGCTTTACCAAAAGCAACACAAGTACCTGGCTGTAAACTTTTTTGCTTTTCTACAATTTCAGCACTAATATTTGGTAGCATCTTTTTAATATATTCCAAATCACGTGGATGATTCATTTTAAAGATAATAAAATTTGTACATTGTGAAATTACTGTTTCAGAAATTTCTACAGGACGTTGACTAATTAAATTAAAGATAAGTCCATATTTACGACCTTCTTTGGCAACACGATCAAATATATTATAACCGATTAGATCTTTATCTGTATCATTTTGTACATAACGGTGTGCTTCTTCTAAAAAGACATGAAATGGAAGTGATGCTCTTTTTGGTAAATTTTTTGTAAAATCAAATAACATTTTGGTATATACTTTTGTAATTACTTTTGCAAACCAATCATCAATATCTTCCATATTAAAGTTAATAATCTGTGCTTTATGATTACCTACTGCTACTAATGATGCGATATATTCATTCACTGTAATAAATTTAGGATATGATAAATATTTTGCATTTTCACTAATTACAATGGCATGTAATTTTACTTTTAAAGTAACAGCATCATTATATGTTTGTTCATTATTTAAAAGTCCTTCACTAATCAAAGTAAAATTAAGTGCTTTTTCTACATCTTCCAATGTAAAGTAACTAAGTTTTGTCGTTTCATATTTATCCAAATCATCATCGATAAAATCAGAAATATATTTTGTAACCAATACACTTTCTACAAATGAACCTTGAGAATCAATAATAAAACACTCTCTAAATTTTCTAGTATATCCAATTCCTTGAACTGGTGCTTCTAAATTAAATTGAGGAGTTGAACAAGTTTCTAAAATTGTAAAAATATCATTTCTTTTACTTGTAGAAGTTTGGTTTGTATAAAGAATGGTCATAATCGCTTTGGCAATTAAATGATTCTTATATTTTAATGCTTGACTATCATCTTCAGCAAAAATACGAGTTAATTTAATCATTCTTTCAATAATTGGAAGTTGTGAATGACTCGTTGCACGAAGTAATAAAGCCCAATCATCAACATCTAATAACCAAAGAGGTATACGAAGTAATTCTCCCTCTGTTTGACGTTCATTTGTAGTATAAAATTTGAAATAATAATTAGGATTAATCTCATGTAATTTTGAAAAAGCATTATGATATTCTCCATATGCATCGAAAATAAAGAAATTAGCACGATATGGTTGTAATAAATTATTTTCAAATACATTTTGCAAAATACGAGCAACACCACAAGATTTACCACTACCCGTATTTCCAAAAATAGCCAAATGATTACTAAATAAATCATTAATATCAACATAAATTGGTTGATTATCATAAAGTGGTGAATATCCAATTAAAAACTTTCCAGGAGCAGGAACTCCCACAATCATTTTAATTTCTTCCTCTGTAATAACACGGATCGTTGCAGACAATTTTGGTTTACGTAATACTCCACCCACAAATTTGCCATTTACAACTTCACCTAAAAAATTAATTTTAACACTATCTTTCGTAATATCTTCTACTTCGCCTAATATTTTTTTATCATCATCTTCAAACATAACATGTAAATTCATGATATTTCCTTGAAGAGGTACCCCCTCTTTCAATTTTACTTCAGCTGAATTATTATTAATATAACTAATATGATCAAACATAGTATCACCCTTCCCCTTTATATTAGTATTTCTATTTGTTCTTTGATTTTCTCATCCATAGAATCTATAATTTGTAAAATTTTTATTCTTTTTTGATATAACCCTAGTTTTTTTTCATACTCCACTAATTTATCTTCTGCATCTTTTACTTGTTTATGAACTGCATTTCTACTTACTTCATAATTTTCACTTAATTCTTGAAGTGATTCATTTTCAAAATAGTATCCTTCAAAATATTGTTGCTGTTTTGTTGTTAATAATTCTTTATAATAATCATATAAAATAATCATATAACTTCTATGATCCAATAATCATCCCTCCAAAGATTATCATACATACTATAGCTCCAATGAAATAAAGTACTGTAAAATATTTACGATGAAATACCATATAATTATTATAAGCCATTGAACAAAGTAAAACAACTAAAACTAGAAATAACCATTTTGTATCAATACGTTTTATCATATTTAAAATAAAACAAATCAAGAATATAACAAAAGACATAAATTGAACAAAAAAACCAATTTTTTGTTTCCAATCATATAAACCAGGAATATTTGTTTCTTCAAAACTACTTTTCATCATTTTCATCACCTGCAAAGCCTTTAAATAATCCGTAAATATATTTTTCAATATCAAAGATTCTTAAATCTTCTTCTTGTTCACCAAGTCCAACATATTTTACAGGAATATTTACTTCATCTTTAATTGCTAAAACAATTCCCCCTTTAGCAGTTCCATCTAACTTTGTTAAAACAATTCCAGTAATATTTGTAATTTCTTTAAAGCTTTTTGCTTGCATAATTCCATTTTGACCTGTAGTTGCATCAATTACAAGTAAAGTTTCATGTGGTGCATCGGGAACGATTTTTCCAATTACACGATTCATTTTTTCTAATTCTTTCATTAATCCTTCTTTATTTTGTAATCTTCCAGCTGTATCAATTAAAACAACATCGTAATTTTCTTTTGTAGCTTTCTCTAATCCGTCATAAATTACACTAGAAGGATCTGCATTTTCCTTAAAAATTACATCTGTATTGGTACGATTTCCCCATTCTACTAGTTGTTCTGTAGCACCTGCACGAAATGTATCTCCAGCAATTAATAAAACTTTCTTGCCCTCTTTTTTTAATTTATTTGCAAGTTTTCCAATTGTTGTTGTCTTTCCTACGCCATTTACTCCAACAAACAATAAAACAGTTAACCCATTTTGATTATAATTTATTTTATTAACTAAAATTTGATTATTTACATAGATAACAAACATTTCATCTACGATGATTTCCTTTAAATCATTCACATCTTGAATTGATTCTTCTTTAATTCGTTTTTTCAAACGATCCATAAAATTCATAACGGTATTTACACCAATATCAGCTGTAATTAAAATATCCTCTAACTCTTCAAAATAAGCATCATCTATTTGTTTATGTCTTTTACTTAGTAAAGTTAATTTTGTACTAATTTCTTTTGTTGTTTTTTCTAACCCTTTATCGTATGATTTTATCTCTACTTTTTCTTCTTCTGTTTTTGGTTTTAATATATTTTTAAATTTGTCAAATAATCCCATGTTATCACCTACTATCATTTTACACGAAAATAAGTGAAATTACTAGAATTTCACTTATTTTTTATAATTATTTCTTTCATCTTCCATAAATTGATAATCAAATGTTTCCACTGAATATATTCCAAACTCTATTTTCCCATTTTTTTCTTTTTTCAATTTTTCAACAATTTCCAAATATGAATTTTGTTCTTTTTCTTTGTTCATAGGAATTGGTGTTGTTGCTGCAAAACTCTTTCCCACAATTGAATTATGAAATACTCTCATAACGTAAATACCACGTTCATAAAGTGCTTTTACAATTTCATCAATAGAAGCAGTATAAAACAAATATTCTAAAACTTCATCTTTTGGATTTATTTTTAAATAATCATCCACATAATTTTTAATTGCCGTTTCATGCAATCCATTCGCATTTAATGTATATCTTTTATATTTTCCAGTTGGTTCAATAACAAAAACTTCTGGAGGATTCAAAAACATTGCTTCTATCATTTCTGGCAATTGATTATAATCTACTTTTTGATCCAAGAAAAACGTCATAAGATCATAAATATCATCTTGATAACCATCATATAAAGGAACTCGTTCTTTTAATTCATCTTCTACAATATAAAAAACTTCTCTTTTTAATGTATCTAAATTCATAAACTCACCATATTCATCATAACATAGCCACTAGACAAAATCAAAAAAAAATATTATAATGTTATAGTTAAATTTAAAACGTGTGAAAAAATTATTTTTTATTTTATCTGTCGGGAATCTATTTAGAAAGGAGATTCAATGAAATTTTTAAAAAATGATGTATTGGGTGAAGATACTAAAATTTTTGCCCTAGGAGGCTTAGGTGAAGTTGGTAAAAACATGTATTGTTTTATGCATAAAGATGAAATTATTATCACTGATGCCGGTATTACTTTCCCTGGTGGAGAGTTAATGGGAATTGACTATGTCATTCCTGACTTTACATTTTTAAAGAAAAATGTAAAGAAAATTAAAGCTTTATTTATTACGCACGGACACGAAGATCATATTGGAGGAATTCCATTTTTATTACAAGCTGTTCATATTCCTGCAATATATGCACCAAACCAAGCAATTGGTTTAATTAATAAAAAATTACAGGAAAGAAACATTACATATAAAACATTATATACTTATACAGAAGATACAAAGGTTAAATTTAAACACTTTACAATTGAGTTTTTTAGAACAACTCACTCGATTCCTGATTCACACGGAATTTGTATCACAACATGTAATGGAACTATTGTTACAACAGGAGACTTTAAATTTGATTTAACACCAATTGGTCCTATGGCAAATTTACACAAAATGGCACGTATTGGAGAACGTGGTGTTACATTGTTACTAAGTGATTCTACAAATGCATTAAATGAAGGAATGAGTGCTAGTGAATCTACAGTTGATAATGCTTTAAGTGAAATTTTTACAACTTATAAACATAAAGGTAGAATTATTATTGCTACATTTGCAAGTAATATTTATCGTTTAAAACATATTGTAGATACTTGTCAAAGAAATGGTAGAAAAATTGTTACTTTTGGACGTAGTATGGATACAAATATTGAAATTTCTATTCAAGGTGGATATATAAAAAATAAAGATATCTTTATTACTGCTGAAGAAGCAAACCGTATGCCAGATCAAAAAGTATGTTTACTTTGTACTGGTTCTCAAGGAGAACCACTAGCAGCACTTTCTCGTATTGCAAATGGAACACATCGTCAAATTAAATTAAAACCAAATGATACTGTTATCTTTTCTTCAAGTCCAATTCCTGGTAATGCTTTAAGTATTGCTAGAACTGTTAATAAATTATATTTAAAAGGTGTTGAAGTATTTACAAATACATCTTTAAGTACAATCCATACATCTGGACATGCTAGTCAAGAAGAACAAAAATTAATGATTCGTTTAATCAAGCCAAAATATTTTATGCCTTTTCATGGTGATTATCGCATGCTAAAACGTCATGCTGATACAGGTATTTTATGTGGAATACCAAAAGAAAATACTTTTGTTTGTGGTAACGGTGATGTTTTATCTATGTATAAAGGAAAAATTACCCGTGCAGGAAGTATTCAAGCCGGAGATATTTATATTGATGGAAATCGTATTGGTGATGTTGGTAATGCTGTTATTAAAGATCGAAAAATTATGGCAAACGATGGAATTGTAGTAGTAATTGCAAATATTGATTCTAATACAAATCAATTACTTGGAAAAGTAAATATTACTACACGTGGTTTTGTACTTGTAAATGATAATATGGAATTATTAAAAAAACTTGAAGATATTGCTAAAGGTGCAATTTTAAGTAAATGTAAAAATCATTTAAATTATTCAGAAGTAAAAGGTGAAATTATTTCACGTCTTAGTGAATATATTTATGAAGAAACAGGACGTAAGCCAATTATCTTACCAGTAATTATGGATATTAAAAAAAATAAAAAAGAACCAATGAAAGAATCATAGGTTCTTTTTTATTAAATAGAAAATAATTCCATACTGCTTTCGCATTCTGAAGAAAATAAATTACCCATATCATAAGAAATACGATACTTATAATGATCCAAATAGCAATATATAACAATTTGTCTTTTACTATTATATAGAAAAGTAAGTGCAGTAATTTGTGGATATTTTGTATCTAATATTGATGTTTTTGGTGTCTTTCCACGATATTGTAAAATATTTAAAATATCTTTTTCATCTATACGGCGATAATTTAACGAATATTTATTTAAAAATTCCATAGATTTTTCCAAACGAAATTTAGAATTAGATCCTTTTTTAGTAAGTGGTAATCCAATTTCACTCGTAAAATGATTAGAATGAGCAAATTTATCATTTACTTCAATGACTGACTTAATATCTAAACGATATTCAATAGAAACAGCTCTTTTAGCATTTGTATCAACTACATTTAAATTAAAACCACTAGCAGCATCTTTATTATCAAATAAAGCAAGTACCTCTTCCATATTTCTAGCATCTACTACACGTCTTAAAATAAACCAACAAGGGATTCCAATATGATTGATGTGTTTCACATAAATAGAATTTCCTGTAAAAATCATACCATGACTATTCCAACAAAAATTTCCTCCAGCTAAAGTTTTTGTAGTAAAAAAATCACATAAATATCCATAATTCGTTTGATACTTTACAAGAGCAGAATTATCTAATGAATAATTTCCATCTTCATTATGTCCACCAATAATTTCATGATGATGATTTTTCACTATAATATCTGTGCACGATTCATGATAAGTATAAATTTCAGGACATAAATATAATAAATAATCATCACGGTTTACATTTGCACCATCTGCTCTACCGTATACTTCTTCTAATAAATCTCCATACTTTTCTTCTAATTTTCGTTTTACAATTAAAAATCGATCTTTTACATCTTCGTCTTTCCAAAGTTCTTTAACCATTTCCATATCAGCTTGAATTGATGTATGAAATTGTTTTCCTAACTGCACTCCTTTTTCATATAAAGTACCTGACACAGCTAAAATTTTTAATCTATGATTCATAAGTATCACCTATTATTCATTATACATGAATTTTAAATTCATTACAATGATTCCAATAATGGAAAAACAAGCTCCACAGTTGTTCCATTACCTTCTTTAGAATAATATTTCATAGTACCTTGATGTTTTTTTACAATTTCCATAGATAAACCTACTCCAAGACCTGTTCCATATTCTTTGGTTGTAAAAAATGGTTCAGCTATTTTTTTCAAATTTTCTAAGGTAATTCCTACTCCATTATCTTTGATATAAATAAATAATTGATTATCTGTTAATTTTGTTGAAATGGAAAGTATACCATTTTCTTGTATAGCTTCTATAGCATTTTTTAATATATTAATAAATACTTGATTTAAGCGATAATAATCACCCATCATATAATATTCTTCATCTTGTAAATCAAGTTGCAATTGAATATGATTTTTTTTCAGAATTGGTTTAAAATTATGTATTACTTCTTCCAACAACATATTCATATCCATTTCTTCTTTTTCTATTTTTACATGATTTGTTGCTAAAAAATCTTGAATTAATACTAAAGTCCTTTCTATTTCTTCTTGCAATATTGGAATATATTTTTTACTATGTTCACTGTTATTTACATCAAACATATCTAAATATCCTTTACAAACAGCAATTGGATTTTTTATTTCATGAGTAATCTTAAATAAACTATTTTGAAATTGTTTTTGTTGTTCTAACTCTTTTAATGAAAGATGAAAATGAACAATTTCATTTCCTTTTACTAATAATTTTAATAATAAATAAGGAACAAAGAAAACAGTAATAATTAATATAAAGATTTGAATATATATGGAAAAGTTTTGACTAGCCAAAATATTCATACGAATCATATAAAACAAAGTAAAAAACACATTGCTAAAAAGATAACAAAGCATCATATATTTTTCACGTATTTTCTTATAAGAAAATAACAAATAAATAATAAAATAAATACTATACATCATAATCAACAACCATAAATTTTCATGATAATAAGATAATTGTACAGACAATAATATCAAACTAATCAAAATCCCACACCACACATGATGATTTTGATAAGCTAAAAATAATGGTATTGTGATTAAAAAAAGCGTTGGTAATGGGAAAAAATTCATACCAAATCGAATTGATAAATATACAGATGAAACAAAAGCAAAATCTAAAAACAATGCATTATTCTTTTCCTCAATATTCTTTGTTTGGATTAAATAAAATAAATAAATGAATACTGGAAATATAATAAAAATCATGTTTAATAACATTCCTTCAAACAAATTCATAAATTTCCCCTTTCTTTCATAATTACTATATCAATTTGATTTGTCGAATTTTGTCGAAAAAGCACAAAAAAAGTGATATATTATCACTTTAAGTCATCAATATACTTTTTTAAATGTGTTGCATCAGGTCCTAAAATAATTTTTAATTGATTTTCAATTTCAACAATTCCCTGTGCTCCTAATTTTTGAATGCCCTCTTTATTTACTTTATTCACATCTTTTACATTCACAATAAATCTAGATTTATGAAATTCATAATCTAATAAATTATCTTTTCCACCTAAATACTCTACTAATTTATTTAATTCCATTTTAAAATCTTTTCTCTTAGAACGTGTAATTGCAATTCCAATTATAATTAAGATTATTAAAATTATTAAATACTGTATCCAATTTTCCATATTATCACCGTTTTCATTATACTACATTTTAAATATAAGTAGCAACAAGATATGGATTTTTTTGTCATATCTATCAAGTTTTGTTGTAACAAAGTTATTTTTAGTGTAAGATAAGATAAGGTGATGTTTATGAAAAACATTTCAAAGTATAAAGTGGATAAAGGTATTTTAATACCAATGATTTTATTTGCGATTATCAGTGTCATTACTATTTATAGTGCTCAAAGTTTACTTGGTAGTGATATGCAGAATCTTGCGTTAAAACAAGTTGTTTGGTATACAATCGGGTTTATGCTTGCCTACTTTATCATGTTTATTGGAAATGATTTTATTTATAGAAATATATGGATTTTGTATGGCTTAGGCGTTTTATCATTAATTGGTCTTTTTTTCTTTGGTACAACAATTAATGAAGCAAAATGTTGGTATACACTTCCTTATAACTTAGGTACCATTCAACCGAGTGAATTTATGAAAATTATTTTAATCATGACACTAGGTTCGATGATTAAAAATTTCAATGACAATTTCGATAATCCTACTGTTATGGAAGAATTTAGATTTTTAATTAAAGTAGGTATTGTTGTTGGAATTCCAAGTATTTTAACATTTATGCAACCTGATACAGGAGTTGTTTTAATTTATTTATTAATTACAATTGTAATGCTTTTTATTTCTGGTATTCGCTATCGTTGGTTTGCTTTATTATTTGGAATTGGTGCAGTAGCTATTATGCTTATTTTAGCAATTTATTTTATCAATCAAGATCTTTTTGTAAAAATATTTGGAACTAGCTTCTTTTTACGTATTGATCGTTTACTAGATTGGTCAAATAAAAGTGGTTATCAATTAGAAAATGGAATTAGTGCAATTGGTAGTGCAGGTTTATTTGGACATGGTTTTAATAAAACACCAGTTTATTTTCCAGAGCCACAAACTGATTTTATATTTGCTGTATTTGGTAGTAATTTTGGTTTTATTGGTTCTCTAGCTCTTATTTCACTTCTCATTTTCTTTAATGTAAAACTTATTATGATTGCAATTAAAAATAATTCTAATATCAATAAATATGTCATCGGTGGAATTGTAGGTATGCTAATCTATCAACAATTTCAAAATATTGGAATGACAATTGGACTTATGCCCATTACAGGAATTACTTTACCATTTATCAGTTATGGAGGTTCTAGTCTCCTTAGTTACATGATTATGGTAGGAATTATATTTAATATTTCAAATGAAACATTACGTTATACAAACTAAAACAATCCTAAATGGATTGTTTTATATTTTTGTTTTATTTACGATTGTCACCAATAAATCACTAATCATAACAAGAAACAGAATTACCGTTATAAAAAAAGGAACATGCTTAATAAAATTATCCAATAATGGCTTTAAAACATATATAAAAAGAATTGAGCCTATTCCCCATATAAAACTTTTACTGAGTGATATATATTTTCCAATAGAAAATGCTTCTTTACTATAATCCCAAAAAACAACATGAAATATTTTTTCAATCAATATTCCCCCTAACCATTCTAGTATTGTTAAAATAATAGTAATAAGAAAAAATGTAATCAATGTTTCAAGCCATCTTGATAAATGTAAATGTAAAAATAAATAATTAGAAATTAAAATAATTAATACAATTCCAATTCCATAAATAGGAGTCCATGGTCCATATAAAATACCACTTGTAAATTTACTATTTACAAAAAAAGAACGTATTGTTTCTAATAAATAGCCTAATATAGAATATATTAAAAATGTATTGAAATAATACATAAAAATCACCATTTATATTATGGTGATTTTTACATTATATATTCTATAATACAATTGCAAATAAGTTTCCAGATCCTTTATTTACTAATTTAGATAATGTCGTTTGCAATTTAAATCTAACATTATCAGGTAACAATGATATTTTAGCTTGAATACCTTCTTTTACAATTACATCTAAACTGCGACCAAAAATTTCACTTTTCCAAATACTAGATGGATCGTTATCATGATCTTTCATCAAATACTGGATTAGTTCTTTACTTTGTAATTCTGACCCAATAATTGGTTCAAATGTAGATTCTACATCTACGCGAATCATATGTATAGATGGCGCTACCGCTTTCAATTTAACACCATAACGACTACCTTGTTTAATAATTTCTGGGGTTGATAATTTCATATCTTGTAAACTTGGAGTAGCAACTCCATAACCTGTTTGTTTTACCATAGTTAGCGCATCTTTTACTTGATCATATTCTTTTTTAGCAATTTGGTAATCTTGGAATAACGATAATAGTGCAGACTTAGACGTTATATCTACTCCAATAATTTCTTTTAAAACAACACTATATAAATCATTAGGACACTCTAGTGTTAAAGTGATAATACCAGTTTCTGTATTCACATCAGATAAATATGCTCTTTTTATATATTCACAATCTTGAAAAGGAGTGATAATTTTATCCACATCTTTTAATTTATCTATTTCAATAACACTTTCTCTGATTTTTTCCATATATATTTTCTTTAACCAATGATCTTTTGATAAACATCCTATCCATTCTGGCATATTAACATTTACCTCTGCTACTGGAAATTCATATAAAGCCTCTCTTAAAATAGAATAAATATCTCTTTCTGTCATATTTTCAACACTAACTGGTAAAACTGGAACTCCATAACTTTCTGTTAATTTTTCACTTAATCTTTCTGTTTCAGGAAGCATTGGATGTGTTGAATTTAAAAGTACAATAAATGGCTTCCCTATTTCTTTTAATTCTCCTACTACTCTTTCTTCTGCTTCTAAATAATCATTACGAGTTAATTCACCAATAGAACCGTCTGTTGTTACTACAATACCAATTGTTGAATGATCTTTAATCACTTTTTCGGTACCTATTTCAGCTGCTTCTACAAAAGGTATTTGTTCATCATACCATGGTGTTTTAACCATTCTTGGTCCATTTTCATCTTCATAACCTTTGGCATTTGGAATCACATAACCAACGCAATCTACCAATCGAATTTTAGCTTCTACTTCATCAATATGAATAGTAGCTGCTTGACTTGGTACAAATTTAGGTTCCGTAGTCATAATTGTTTTACCTTGAGCACTTTGTGGAATTTCATCCAATGCTCTTTTCTTTTCATATTCATCTTCGATGTTAGGGACAACTAAAGTTTCAATCACTTTCTTAATAAAAGTAGATTTACCTGTTCTAACAGCCCCTACTACGCCTAGATATATATCACCACCTGTACGGTTACTGATACTTTTAATAATTTCTGTTTTTTCCATTTAATCCCTACTTTCTCTTTCAGTTAAATATATGAGAAAAAAACATTTTTAGTACAAAAAAAAGGATATTTCTATCCTTTTTAAGCACCTGCTGAATCACTTGTACTAAATTGTAAATTAAATGAAATATTTCCACCAGAAGCATTGTTTTCACAGTCAACGTCTTGTCCTTCAATCCACATATAAACTCTAATTTTTGTAACACCTTTACTTAAGCTTACTAATTGCTTATATTCAGCATTATCAACTGTAGTTTGAATTTGTGGAGTAACTGTTTGGAAATAAGTACCTGCTGAAGTTGCATTTGCATTTTTTAATGTAATGTTTTGTTCAGCATTAAATTCGTCTTTAATTCCATCATAAGGTACTAAATCATTTCCAGTACCTGGAGTTAAATCATCAATTCCATAAGTATCACGAGCATTAGCTACACCATAAGAAGTATGGTCGTCATAGTTTGGTTCCCACACTGTAACAGGTGAAGATGCTCCACTATTTAAATCTTGAATATTTTGAATTGTATCATCACTTGTTGTATTACCAAGTACAGCAAATGCGACTCTTGTTGCATTTTTAATTCCTGTATCGCTTTCATCTTTAAATTCTACTTTTGAATTTGTTGTTAAATAAACAGGTCCTGCTGTTTCAGTACGTAAGAAAATATCATATGTGACATAAGAACCTTCCGTTCCATTTTTATCAGTTTGTTTTGTAGAACTTAAAATCCAATCTCCACTAGTGTTAGAAGTAACTTCTCCTAAATACATGTTCATAGTTCCGTCTTCTCCCATAATTCCGGCACTAGATACTGGTTCTAACATTGCAGGCAATTGGTTTTTAGCAGCTGCATAAGTACCACTTGCACTTGTGATATCTGTTGTTGTTAAAATTGATTTCCAATTTTTACCATCTGCTGAAATTTGTAAACCACTTTTAGCAGCAACATTTACATCAATTGGATTTACTGTTACAGTTTTATTTGCAGTAAACCATGCATAAGTTGATGTTCCTAAGAAAATACCCGTTCCTACTAATAAAAGAAGTGATAATAATAATCTTCTTTTTTTCATCTGAGCTTTCTTTTTCTTACTATTTTTCATACAAAAATCCCTACCTATTCTAACTATCATAATTTTACCACATCTTTCGACATTGTCCAACACTTTTTTTATTTTTTTCAGAAGAATTTACATTTGCGTAGCAGTAATAACAATTTCCACGCTATCTATTAAATCTTGATATGCCTCTTCATTATAACTACTAGGAAAATTAACAACTAATTGATAATGATTCGTCTTTTTTATATTCTTTTGAAATTGTTGATTAGGAGTGCGAAACTTAAAAAAATAAACTCCATCTTCATCTTGTAATATCTCTTTATTATGAAATTCATTAATTACACTATCATTTAAATATATTTTATATTCTACTGGTATATTTGTAGTTGTCGTTAATTCTAATTGATATTCTAAATCAACTTCGCTTACTTGATTATCTTTATAATTGGAAATATCCAAATGATAGATATAGTCTTTTCCATCAGGCTTTACATCAAATAAATTTAAAGTTTGTGATTGAGTTCCTGGATCTATAATATAAAATGCGATATCATTCATTGCCACTCCATCACCTTCTGTAAAAAATCTAGAAAATGCAATTTTAATCACAGACAGTAATAAAAAAATAATAATAACTACAAGTGTAATACGATTAAAATACAAAAATTTCTTTTTATCAATCATTAGAATCATCCTTTTTCATTTTGATTCCAGAATAATAAATACCAAAATCATCATTTTTAGAAAGATGTCTTTTACTAGTATATGAAAATGCTATAGAAAACAAAAATAAAGTAACACAAATTAAAATCATAATTTTTGGTGTTGTAATTACTTTAAACCATACACCATAATTAGGTAATATCTTAACTACTTTTCCTATTACCTGTTGCTTTAAAATTGCTTGATCTTCACTAGTATTAGCATCTCCTTTGGCTACATAGCCAGAATCATTAACAGATACAACACGATGTGTTACAAAAGTATCGTTATCTTCATAAGTGATAATATCTCCTTTTTTTATTTGATCAGTTAATTTCACAATAATCAAATCATTAGTAGTAATAGATGGTGCCATACTATTACTACCAATTTGAAATACTGTATAAGAAAAGAAATTTACATATTTGTGTGATAATACTTTCATGCTAATAAAAGAATATAAGCAAAAAACTAAAATAATCCCTAAAATAGCAAATAAAACATTGCCGACAATTTTTGCAATCTTGAATACAATTTCATGATTCATATTATCACCACCCTTTTTATTCTAATTTGTATATTGTTCAAATGACATATGAATAGGAATTTTAAATACACTATCTACAGATTGTCCTAATGTAGAATCGCTTTCATTATATTTATCATCCCACTCCCAATGAAATGTGATTTTAATTGTATCTTTTTTTCCACTTTCTATTTCATTTAATGTCATAGTTCTACTATAGATATTACCTTGTTTTTCTAATTGAATACCGTTTAATCCTTCTACAGAATCAATACGAATCTGTTCAAAAGAAGTATCACTTAAATCCAATTCAAAATGATATTGAAAAGAAACCTCAGTATCTTTTGGATCAATCACTATAAGAAACGAACCAGTTACACCAGGGGAAAATTTATCGACTTCGTTTCCATTACGATCAACATATGAAATATTATCAACGTAAAAAGTATGTCCTTCTTGATTCAAATCATAATTATTTACAAAAATATGCCATTTTGCTATTTTTAAATCACTCTCATCTTCAATTTTTGTTTCAAATAATCCAAAACTAATTGCTACTTGTGATATTGTAAAACACAAAAAGACGAGGCTAATTGCTATTAATATTTTTTTCATTCCTCATCTTCTTCAATCGGTGTTTTGATTTCAACAATTACACGATATAACTCATATAAGAATAAAATTAATGTTGGTAAAATAACCAATAATAGAAATCCAAAACGTGATTCTAATACAGTTAATATTTTTCCTAATTTTGGATATACTTTAGCGGTTTCTGTTTTTCCTATTAAACTATCACTTGAAATATCATGATTGTTATTAATTGTAAACGTTCTTTCATCCGTACTAACTGGAAGAATTTCAGTTACTGTTCCATATTTAATACTTGGAATTCCATTTGTTACTTCATAAAAGAAAATAACATCGTTTTTATTAATTTCATTTAATTCATTTTTCTTAAATAATACTAAATCGCCATCTTGATACATATCTGAGTTATCATCAATCATAATAAAACTACGATCAAACATTTCAGTTACTTTATATTGATTATAACAAAGTAAACAAGCAGTTACTGCTATAATCACTGTAAAATAACAAATTCCAATTATCCATAATA
>ENA-ORNF01001678-ORNF01001678.1-human-gut-metagenome-genome-assembly--contig:-NODE-1678-length-18635-cov-3.327180_pt1 | contig 18635 bp, 20 predicted proteins | sample MGYA00242110_ERZ509012 | MGnify/ENA primary metagenome ERZ509012 (study PRJEB26280, sample SAMEA2338714) | human gut metagenome | biome: human gut; feature: human-associated habitat; material: faeces...
AAGCCGCCAATCGTTGCCGCCTGTTTCGGATTATCTTTCAAATAGGCTATATTCTTTTCAATGCAGTCCTTAAAGTAAGCCTTCATCTTGTCAAACAGCCTGCTGCCGCCGCTGTAGCTCTTGGCTTTGCGCACAAAGTCAGCAGTCTGCTCTTTGCCGACCGGATGCGCCGGCATTTCTTTTTCCAGCCCATACTTACGTTTAAGAATTTCGCTCTGATATTTTGCCGATTTTCTCAACTCTTCATCAACTTTCGGATTATTTGCCACCGCATCATAAACGCCTGCCACTTCGGCTGCCACGGCACTTCCCGTCTTGCTCTTATTCATCTCGCGCATTATATGCTTTGCCGCCTCAAAACAGTCTTCAGCATATTGCGGATGATCCGTTGCCACTTGGCGGTAATTATGCATCGTTTGATTGTACGCTGCAACGGCATCATCGGACGGAAACTCTTTTTCCAAACCCTTAACTTTATAAACCTCACGTTCGCTCGCGCTCATATACGCGTCTGCAACCTTTTCATCGCCAAAATAACGCGCCGCTTTGTTATATGTTTCTAGGCGATATCCCTCATTCTCAAAATAATGTCCGCTTCCGTCAATTCCGGCAAACAATTCCTTTTGCATATTCAATAACTTTGCAGAAAGTTCCGGCGATTCCGGCTCCACGCCGCGCGTCGCACGAATTAAATCGCTTGCCACGGCCTGATGACCATATGAAGTTGCCGGATCATTAAGTGCTGCCGCCCTGTTTTTGATATCTTCAATTTCCTTAAAGGCTTCTGCCGGCTTGTCCCCTTGAAAGGCATTATCCCCGCGTGTTGCCACCCCATACGCAGCATTAAAACCTTCTAACGGTTGCGCATTTTCATCTGTGAGAATATCTTTGTTTCCCATCTTAGCCTGCGCCGCCTCCATAACCTTTGCCAGCATTTCCTGCGCTTCTGCGTTGTCCGCAAAAACGCCGGCTTCCTTAGCCGCCTTTTCCATAATCTGACGAATCTCCGCATCGGAAACATTGCTTTCCCCCAGCCGTGCCAGCATCTCATCAAACATTCCCATAACATCTCTCCTTGTACAATTATAACTGTTGATTATAATTGTACGTATTAATACACCATCGGAATACAATCATAAGAATATGTATTGGCTTAATATTTTTTGCTTGCCAATTGTTGAAAAATAACGTACCTAAAATTTCATCATCGCAAACGTTATGCCGCAGCCCGAAACTCAACATTTACACATCCCGGTACATATCACCACCGCACGCCCGCCAGCACACGCCCCCTCTTATCCTGACTTGGCATACAAAAAGGCAGAGCTTTCGCTCCGCCTCAGATTTTTTCAGCCCACTCTTGCCGTTAAGCAGATTTTTTTAGACGTGCATCCATCAACAACCGCAGCACACGGTCAACCGTTTCTTTAAGGTTTTTGCGTTCGACCACGATATCAACCATGCCGTGCTCTTTCAGATATTCCGCAGTTTGAAAGCCTTCCGGAAGCTTTTCGCGGATAGTCTGTTCAATCACGCGCTTGCCGGCAAAACCAATCATCGCGCCCCTTTCGGCTATATGGATATCTCCAATCATTGCAAACGATGCCGAAACGCCGCCTGTCGTCGGGTCGGTAAAAATGGAAATATACGGCAGGCCTTTCTCCTTTACCCGGTTAATTGCTGCCGTGGTACGCGCCATCTGCATCAGCGACAGCATACCTTCCTGCATGCGGGCACCGCCGGAAGCGCTGGCAATAATCAGCGGGCAGTCATGTTCATACGCATATTCCGCCGCCGCAACGATTCCTTCGCCCACGGCCGTTCCCATCGAACCGCCCATAAACGAGAAATCCATTGCCGCAACAACAGCATCAATTCCGCCAACTTTGCCGGTACCGACCTTAATCGCATCGTTATTTCCGGTTTTCTTACGATATACTTTCAAACGGTCAACATATTTCTGCGTATCTTTAAACTTAAGCGGATCTTCCTTCACGGTCGGCAAAGCCATTTCAGTATAAATGCCGTCGTCAAACAGCTGTTTCAAACGTTTGTCGACATAAAGCCGCAAATGGTGTCCGCATTTGGTGCAGACATACATCGACTGTTTCAATTCCTTTGAAAACAGCATTTGCCCGCATTCCGGACATTTGACCCACAAATCGTCGGAAATTTCCTTCGGGGTCGTCTTCTTTATTTTCGGCCTGACAATATCCGTTAACCAGTTCATTTGATACCTCGCTTTTCTTCGGCAGCAGCTCTGTTCCCCGCTTAAGCGCAAAACGTGCACCGTCTGCCTGTTTTTGTTTGTTTTTGTTCTTTAATCCTTTTTTATGCTCAATCCGTTTTCCGCCCGCCGCAGTATTATGCGCCGATCTTTTCCTCATTTATCGTTTACTTATCTTCCGCAGAAGGCTTGGAAAACCAGCCTTTGATTTTTTGATTAAGCGAAAAACCGTTTTTTCTGTCGGCTTTATCCGCCTCTTCCTGCAGAGTCGAAATCTGCTGGTTCAGCTTTTCATGCTCATGGTTCAGTTTTTCATGTTCCTTGGAAAGCATTTTGTTTGCTTTTTTCTGCTTTCGGAGCGTAGCCCTAAGCGGCGCATAAGCCGACCATGCCGACATACGCCCGTACAAATAGCCCAAACAGAACATTGCCAGATAGACGACGCTCACGCCGACCATCAGCGACGATTCCGGAATTGGCCACACACTGACCAAATCGTTATTATTCTGAACCAGAAAGACCAGAAACAACGCCATCAGTAAAATTTTAATCAGCCACATATCCGTCTCCTTTTTGCGAAGGATTGAAAAATCAGTTTTCGTTCATTTTCTCGTGCAGTTCCTTGCCTACCCGAAAATGAACGATATTGCGGTTACCAATCTGTACCTTGTCGCCGGTTCTCGGATTCTGTGCAATTCTCGGAGCACGCTTATGGATTGAAAATACACCGAAACCGCGGAATTCCACCCGGTCGCCCCTGGCCAAAGCCCCCGTCATGCTGGAAAAAATGACGCTGACAATCTTCTCAATCTCGCTAAGCAGGAGATTCGGGTTTTTCTTTGCAATGCTTTCTATTAATTCGGATCTAGTCACGGCATACCTCTTTCATGAATATAAACATAACACAACTTCTTTTAAATTAAATTCCTAACATCAAATTTACAACATAGCTATAAATTTTTATTTATTTTACACATTTGTTTGCATCAGACATCCGCATTCTCAAACATTTGCCCGCCGGCTTAGCGTACCGGCTTTGCACCGCATATCCGTTGAACGGAGCTTTTGTCGGCCTTACACACCGGCTTCGTCCCGCATATCCGTTGAGCCGGGGCTCCTGCCGGGCTTATGCCCCTGTTCTGCCTACGCACCTGCCTGTCTGACGCATGTGTCAGCCCCTCTTATATACAGCGGCTTCGGAAAATCAAGGTTTTTCTGCAAATATTTTTGATAGGTTGTGCGAAACAGCGCTTCGGTACTCATCATGTCCGTAATCTCAACCTGTTTGATTTGCAGCCCCATGGAAACCGACAGCAGCCGCTCTGCCCCGTCGCCGATAAAGCTGGTCTGGCGGCTCTTCAGGCGATTGGCAATTTCCTCTCGCGTCAAAGCCAGCGGTTCGCTGATTTTTTTCAGATTCTCGTCAAACAGCTGAAAATAGAAGTCCTCGCGTTTAGTTTCGATAACCACGGCATTATAAAAAGCACGGTCGCTTTCTTTAAGCATATTTGCATAAACTTCAAAAGCCGAAACGCCGGTCAGTTTCAAATCCGGACTGCCCAGCGCCAGCCCGCGCGCAAATGCCAGCCCTGCCCGCACGCCGGTAAAAGAGCCCGGCCCGGTACAAACGCCCAAAAGCCCGATTTCGCCAAACTTCAGCTTATTTTCCTTAAGCATCTTTTCAACATTGCAAGCCAAATCTTCTGCCTGCCCGAACTCTTCTATTTTTTCGATTCCCGCAACGCGGGACAAATCCCGGTAAAGGGCTGCCCCCACACCGCTGCCGGTCGTATCAAAAACCAAAGTATACATATTGTTCACTCTTTCAATTTTTAATTTGCTATCAAATGACAAATATCTTAAAAAAGCCTATATACCAAAATAAAAAAACAAACAACCTTTATTTTGGCTCCGTCGGCGTTTTGTCCCCCCCGGAACATATTTCAGACACCAGCCAAAACAAAACTCCGGACATCTTTGTCGGATGTCTGCTAAAATAGAATTATCAGGACGTCCTTGTCGGATGCCTGCTAAAGTAGAATTATCAGGACGTCTTTGCCGGCTGTCCGTTAAAAAAAACTATCGGAACGTCTTTGCCGACTGTCCGTTGAAAACAAAACTATCCGGCCGTCTCCCCAGGCGTCCGCTGAAAACAAAACACTCGGCCCTTTCGGCCGTATACTATGGAAAAAGGAATGACGATAGAAACTGTAACCATATTGCTTTATATCTGGCTTTCCGTCAGTCTGGTTTTCCCGCTGCTCGCGGTAATTCTGCTGCGCCGCGGCCGGCGGATGAAAGCCGAGCTGGCCAAGAAGGATTTGTCCAACCGCCACTATGAAGAAATGCTATATGCCTCCAAAGACGGCTATCTGACCCATTCCGTATATAAAAGCAAAGACTATCAGTACTGTTCGCGCCGTCTGGCAACCATGCTGAATCTGTCCGCCGGCGAAAAAAGTACGTTTGCCAACGTTGCCGCCGCATTTGAACGCGCCGATGCCGAAAAGCTGAACGGCATGTTTACCGCCCTGCTCAAAGACGGAAAAAGCTTTGAAACCATCGTCAGGACGCCCGCAGGCAAAGCCGCCCTTTCCGGCAAAACATTCGTCGTCTCCGGCGTGCGGATTAACTCCGCCGATTCGCTGATAAACAGCAGCTGCCTCTGGTTTCGCGATATCACGCGTGAAACCGACTTTATTGACCGTGCCACCGAAGACGCCCTCGCCTGCCGCCGCGAAGTTGAGGACTTTCGCATTCTGATAGACAATCTGCCCAGCCCTGTCTGGCTCCGGGACGAAAGTCTGAACATCCGCATTATGAACCGGCGTTACCTGAACCTGCTAGGCCTGAAAGACTTCAAAGACGCCACGCCGGAAAACACAATCCTGCGCGACCTCGGCAATGCCACCAATTTGCTGGAACTCGCCAAAACCGCCCGCGAATCAAACACGCCGCAAAAAAAGCAGATTAACATCTTACATGACGGCGAACTCAAAAAATACGAAATCACCGAAACGCCGTATTACGATTCGTCGCTGAAGACATCGCATACTGTCGGTTCGCTGACGGATATCACCGGCTTTGACGAAGCCAAGCGCAGCTATCAGGTACATCTGGACACCCATCTTGATATTTTAAGCTCGCTGGATACGGCATTCTGCATCATCAACACCGGACACGAGTTCACCTTTGGCAACGCCGCGTTCCTGAAATTGTGGAACCTTCCCGAAAACTTTATCGACAACGCACCGCACTACAACGTTTTCCTTGACCGGATTCGCGAACAGCGGACTTTGCCCGAAGTCTCGGATTTCAAAGCCTACAAAGACGAAGAGAATAAAGCTTTTGACGCATTGACGGAACAGCGGGAAGACCTGCTTTATATCCCGGACGGCCGCACTTTCCGCCGCATCCGCGCCCCGCATCCGGACGGCACGATTATCGCTTACGAAGACATTACCGACCGTCTGGCCGCCGCCCGCCGCCTCAGCGACCTGCTTGCGGTTCAGCGCGGCATTCTTGACAACATCAGCGATTCGGTCGTTATCTTCTCGCCTAACCTGAAGCTGAAATCTTACAACGTGGCTTTCCTCAGGCTCTGGGGGCTGGGCGCGGCGGAACTTGATGCTTCGCCATACCTGCGCGAACTGCTTGACCTGCTGAAGCCCAAACTGCCGGAACTGGAAGACTGGAACACATTCCGCGAAGACATGCTCAAGCATATAACTTCCTGCACTCCTTTCACGCTGAAGCTCCGCAGCAAACAGCGTATTATGGTAACGCCGGTCATCTTGGCGGACACGTCGCTGATGATTACATATCATAAGGAATAACGGAAAACAAATAATCCTTGCATTCGCGCAGGACGTCATCCATAATATCCGGCAGATATCAGTCCAAGCGGCAGTTGCCGTAAAATGTCGGCCGCCGCAGCAAAAGCCTTGAAAAGCTCAAAGGAGAAAAGCAATGACGGAACAATTGGCACCAAACCAGAAAAAAATTGTCGACTGGGACAAAAAATCCGATTCGGATGCCGAACGCATCAGTAAACGGCTGGAAGGAAGAAGCGAACTGGACGACCGCACGTCCACCGCCAATGACGTTTCTGTCCGCCCGGTTGCTGAGCGCACTGCCGCTCCCGTCCGGCCGACGACGCACCCCGCCGCCGCAAACTCTGCCGCTTCACGTCCAGCTCCGGCTGCCGGACAACCGCTGCAGCGCCTGCGCCAAAAAATTAAAGAAGTTTACGACGATGATGATGACGAAGACGAAAACGCCCCCGGTTTCTTCAATATCAGCCTGCTGGACGAAGAAGAAGCCGAAAACGGCGTTCTCCCAGCAGGCACTGTTCCCGCCCCGGCCCGCAACGAGTCGGAAACACTGCGCATTACCCGCGAACAGCAACTGGCCGGAAAGCTGGACGCCATTCTCAGCTCCTCAATGGCCGCAAGAGAAGCCGGGCTGTCCCCCCGCGCTTCCCGCACCGATGCCAGGCTGGCAAATTCGGCAGAATATGATGTGAAAAAAATCCGCCGTCAAACCTTAAAAGAGAAAATATCCGAACCGCTCGGGCTGAAAGGTCATCTCCCTGAAAAAGAGCTTAGCCAAGCGCTTCGCGGTTTGAAAAATGCCGCCGAAACGCTGGAACCCTCTCTGCACTCGGCCGCATCCCAAGCGCCGCTTTCGGCCGCACCGCTGGCTTCTTTGCAGCGCGAAACATCAGATATCCTGAACGGCCTTCCCGCCGAAACCGCTCCGGAATTGGCGAAAGAAGACGATGAAAAAGCGCTCGCCAGACTGATACTGGAAAAATCGGGACGCGGCGCCCCGCGAAAAAAATTATCCGAAATTGCCAAAGGGTTGAAGCCATTTAAAAAAAATGAAAATACGGCTGACAACAGCAAAGAAAATAGCTGATTCCGCCCCGCCCCGGAAGCACTTATTAAACAAACCTGATTGACACTTATAAATCTTTGTGATATTCTGGACAGTGTTGATAACCTCATAAAACCAAAGGCCAAACTATGGAAAACCAATATTATACGTTAATTGAAAAACAGGACTTTTTCGAAATCATCGAAAACAAGTTCGGCGAACTGGCGGTATTTATTGACGCCCGCAAAGGCGAACCGGTCAATCCGCAGCTGGAATATGACGGCAAAACCACAGCTTTGCTCAAACGCGACGGCAGGCTCGCGGTCAAGCTTGAAGGCATAAACGCCGAAACCGGCGCCGTTCTGGCTGAATCCGAATTTGTTATGATTGTAGAACTCTCCGGCGAAACAGTCGAACGCACCTACGGCGTTCCGGTTGAAACGGTTGAGGAATTTTCATTCAAAGGCCGTCAGACCCGTGCCGACGAACTGGAACGCATTAAAAGCAAACAGGAAATCATTGAAGCGTTTGGCGCCGTTAAAATCTGGAAAAGCGGAGAAAAATAGATGATAGGAATAGTATTGGTAACCCATGGCCGGCTGGCTGACGAATTTCTGTCTGCCATGCAGCACATTGTCGGTCCTCAGAATCAGATTGCCACCGCCTGCATCGGCCCCAATGACGATATGAACGAACGGCGCAACGACATCTTAAACAAAGTTCAGGCGGTTGACAGCGGCGACGGGGTCATTGTTTTGACCGATATGTTTGGCGGTACGCCGTCCAACCTTGCCATTTCGATTATGGACCGTGCCAACATTGAAGTTATCGCCGGCATAAATCTGCCGATGCTCGTCAAACTCAATACGCTGAGAAAAGAAAAAGGGCTGAAGGAGGCCGTTACCGGCGCCAAAGAAGCCGGCATCAAATATATAACTATCGCATCTGAACTGCTGGGAAAATAAAATGAGCGACACCATTTCTGTAGAACTTGAAATCATTAACGAACGCGGATTGCATGCCCGTGCCGCCGCCAGTTTCGTCAAAACGATTGACGGGCTGAACGCCGACGTGCAGGTTGAACGTCTGGGACAGGTTGTAGACGGCAATTCGATTATGGGGCTGATGATGCTTGCCGCCGCCAAAGGCACCAAAATTAAGGTTTCCGCCGCCGGAACAGACGCCGAAACCGCCATCGCCAACATTACCCAACTTGTCAACGGCAGATTCGGCGAAGATAGATGACGCAAACGCCCGACACCCTTGCCGATACTCTTGCTGCGCTTTCTCCCGCTCAGCCAACGTCCTCCGCAGTTTCTCTCTCAACCTCCCGGAAAAGAGGCCGCCGCCCTGCCGCATCCCCTGCCGCGGCAGCCAAAGCGCCGGCACCGCGCAACAAGACCATCACGTTGACAGAACCGGAAATCTCCGAATATTCTTCTCGTGCCATATCCCTGAAAGGCAAAGCTGCCCTGCGCGACATCATTGACAAAACGATTTGGCAGGACACTTTTGAAGCTCTTAAATTTCTCCCCGCCAACTTTGCCGATTTGGTGGTCGTCGACCCGCCGTACAACCTGACCAAAAAATTCGGCACCAAAGAATTTAAGTCCATGGACTGGAACGACTACAAGCGCTGGATGGACAAGTGGCTCGCGGAAGTCTTTATCTCGCTGAAACCCAACGGCAGCCTGTACATTTGCTCGGACTGGAACACGTCTATCGCCGTTCCCGAAATCGCCGGCAAATATTTTCTTCTGAAAAACCGCATCACTTGGGAACGGGAAAAAGGCCGCAGTTCAGGCAATAACTGGAAAAACTGTATTGAAGACGTCTGGTTTTTCACCAAATCTTCCGAATACACTTTCAATCTGGATGCCGTTAAGCTGAAGCGCCCGGTTCTCGCCCCGTACAAAGACGGCAACGGCATTCCCAAAGACTGGCAGGAAGACGAAGAAATTGAAGGGGGAAAATACCGGCTGACTGCGCCGTCCAATCTGTGGACGGACATTTCCATCCCGTTCTGGTCTATGGCCGAAAACACGCCCCATCCCACCCAAAAGCCGGAAAAGCTGATAGCCAAGCTGATTTTGGCCTCCAGCAACGAAGGCGATGTCGTTTTTGACCCTTTCCTCGGCTCCGGTACCACTTCGGTAACCGCCGCCAAGCTCGGCCGTCATTATGTCGGCATTGAACGCGAAAAAGAATACGTAGCCCTTGCCGAAAAGAGGCTTGAAATGGCACAAACAGACAAGACCATTCAGGGATACGAAAACGGCGTATTCAAACTTCGCCACGCCTGATTTGTCCGCCAAAAAAGCCATCTCTGCCGCCAATTTTCCTGCTCCGCCGGGGATTAACCGCCGGATTTTGCCCGGTACAGGCCAAAAACTTTTCACAAAACGAAAAAAATTGTTGCAAATACATATAACCTGATATATGTTATCAACGAATTTAATAGATATTAAGTTCAGGGCGTCAGAATCCCTTAAGCAGTCAGTCCGCAGCAGGACAAAATAAATATGCCACGTTCGGACGGATGTCGACGAATAAGAGCTTCTCAAATAAGTCGAGCCGTCAATTGCTTACGGTTTCTGAACATCCGCCCGCCTTTGCGGGCTTTTTATTTTCCCTCTCTTCTTTCCGCTCATCGCCAATATATCCGTTTTTTGAAGTGCGTTTATATGCCTGCATTCTTTCTGATCACTCCTCGTCTGTTTCTATTGCCCTACTGTCCGCCCCTACAGCCCGTTCCCATCTGTTCCTATCGTCCTACTGCCCGCCCCTTTAGCAGCTGCCCGTCTGCCACTCACGGGTCATCCTCTCCCAACGATACAAACTCCCTCAAACGGTACAAACTCTCCCAAACGGCACAACCTCCCCCAAACGCCTGATACATTTATTCTGCCCCCAACATTCGCTAAAAACAAAAATTGCTATTGAGTTTTAATCCGCACCGCTCTATATAATATATCTGTGCAATATGTATTTCTGATATGTTGCCGCACCGAACCGCCATATGCGATTCTCCAACCAACAACAGGGAAATGACAACAGATGAAACCAATGAAAAATATTATGTTCTGGCTTGTTGCCTTCATACTTTTGAGTGTGATTATGAACGGCTTCTCTCCAAGTGCCCGGCAGAACGCCGCCGCGCCGATTGCTTTTTCGGAATTTATGGACAAAGCCGAAAACAACCATATTGACGCGGTAACGATTGTCGGCAACGACATTTACGGCACCTACGACAACGGTAACAAATTCCGCACTTACGCTCCCTTTGACCCGAGCATGGTCGAAACGCTGCGCAAACTCGGTGTCAAAATTGAAGCCAAACCGATAGACACGTCCGAAAGCACGTTCTGGGGCATTGTCATTTCCTGGTTCCCGATGCTTCTGCTGATTGGCGTCTGGATTTTCTTTATGCGCCAGGCCAGTTCCGGCAACAACAAAGCCATGAGTTTCGGCAAATCCCGCGCAAAATTGATAGAAAACACCAAACGCGTTACGTTTGCCGACGTTGCCGGAGCGGACGAAAGCAAGCAGGAACTTGAAGAAATTATTGATTTTCTGAAAGACCCGCAGAAATTTCAGCGTCTCGGCGGCAAAATTCCGAAGGGCGTCCTGCTCGTCGGCCCTCCGGGAACCGGCAAAACCCTCTTGGCAAAAGCCGTAGCCGGCGAAGCCAATGTTCCGTTTTTCTCTATTTCCGGTTCTGACTTTGTCGAAATGTTTGTCGGCGTCGGTGCGTCGCGTGTACGTGATATGTTCGCTCAGGCCAAGAAAAACGCCCCCTGCCTGCTGTTTATTGATGAAATAGATGCCGTTGGCCGCCATCGCGGCGCCGGCCTGGGCGGCGGCAACGACGAACGCGAACAGACTCTAAACCAGCTTCTGGTGGAAATGGACGGGTTTGATGCCAACGAAAACGTTATTCTGATTGCGGCGACCAACCGCCCCGATGTTTTGGATCCGGCCTTGCTGCGTCCCGGACGTTTTGACCGTCAGGTAACTGTCAGCAATCCGGACGTCAAAGGACGGGAGGAAATTCTGAAAGTCCACACCCGCAAGGTTCCGCTCTCCAAAGACGTCAACCTCAGCGTCGTCGCCCGCGGCACACCCGGATTTTCCGGGGCTGATTTGGCCAATCTGGTTAATGAAGCGGCTCTCCTTGCCGCCCGTAAAAACAAACTCAAGGTCAGCTCTGCCGACTTTGACGCAGCCAAGGACAAAGTCTTGATGGGCAACGAGCGGAAATCCATGGCGATGGACGAAAAAGAAAAGCAGCTGACCGCTTATCACGAAGCCGGACACGCCATCTGTTCTCTGAACGTCAAAGACACCGACCCCATTCACAAAGCGACGATTATTCCGCGCGGCCGGGCACTCGGAATGGTTCAGCAGCTGCCGGAAAAGGACAAATACTCCTATACCCGCGCTCAAATGTTGTCCCGTTTGGCAATATTGATGGGCGGACGCGTTGCCGAAGAAATCAAATTCGGTTACGATGCGGTTACTTCGGGTGCGTCTTCCGATATTAATGCTGCCACGGATTTGGCGCGTGCCATGGTAACGGAATGGGGAATGAGCGACGCGCTGGGGCCGATTCGCTATTCCGAAAATTCCAACGAAGTCTTCCTCGGACGCTCCGTTACGCAAAACCAGAATATGAGCGAAGAAACTGCCCGTCTGGTCGACGCGGAAATCAAGCGTCTGGTTACCGGCGGCTACGAAGAGGCGAAAAAAATTCTCCAACAGCACCAAAAAGATTGGGAAACGCTTGCCCAGGCGCTGATGGAGTATGAAACGCTGACCGGAGAGGAAATCCAGGATGTCCTGGCCGGAAAGCAAATTGATAAAAATAAAGACGCTCCGGTATCGGAAGAAAAACGTACCAAAGCGTCTGTACCGGAACTGTAAACCAATGTTTCAGGCAGCCGGCCTCCAAGCAGCCGGCTCCTCAATCACCTGGTTCTGTATTAAACAGCCTGCCTTCCGGCAGGCTGTTTTTTATTGCCGCTATGCTCCATTACTATCGGCACAGCCGTCCTGCAAAACGGTTCAACATCCCTGCAAAAACGGCCTCCTGCTTGATTAATACCCTTTCCAATTATCGCCCGTTCAAATTTCCGTTGCACGATATTATCAAAATTCTCCTCCCCAAAAACATCTCCGTAAAAGACATCGCCGTTCCGTGAATCATTCCCACAAAAGAAAAGCCCCAACCTAGTTGATGGTACTAAAAAAAAGAGCCGCATACCGCAGCTCCTTTTTTATTCCGGATATTCCGTCCTTTGACTCAACGTCAGAAATGCAGAATATCATAACAATGCGCATCCCACATATTAAGATGCATTTTTCCGCGTTCATCAAAAAACAGACACCGTCTGCCTTCCGACAAATTTGCCTTCTTGAAGCATCTGCCGCGAGCAGGCGCCCCACAACGCTCGCAAAGCATCCAGCCTCCGCTCTCATAACGGATAAGATGGAAACGCTCATTGAGAGGCATAAAGCCGCGCACATTTTCGTGCACCACCATGCCGTTCGCATCAGCCACCTTCAGCCTATGACCTTTTACGAGCTGAAAGTCTGCGTTAACTTCAAGTTCTTCCACTGAAGAAACATAAAAGCCGCCAACTGAAACACTATGCTGCGCTTCAAAAGAAACCAGTTTCCAGTCCGGCGTATAGACATAAGTCGTCCCGTCCGTCATGAAAATTCTGTTAAAACGGGTACCTACCGAAACCTTGTCCACTCCGGACATCAGCGGATATTTTCCGTTTGCGGAAGAATACAATTTTCCGTCACGCAAATGCATTCCGTTGAATACGTTGTTTCTCACTTTGCTGTTTGCAGACGCCGCATGGGCAGTCGTTGAACTAAAATTTTTCATATTAAAAAATTTATATGTGAATAATAATTTACCTATCTCTAAAAAACTTACCTAACATACCACATTTTTCCGCCCGGCGCAAGTGTTTTTTGTCAATTTTTTCAAAAAAAGCACCTCAACGCCATTGCCACGCAATTATCCCTGTCTAATTCCGCTGCACGCTGTCTTCTTTCTGCAGCCTGAACTGATATAATGCGGCAATCGCAATATACGGCAGGAACATTTCTCCCGATTCTTCCACCAGCTGGCAAAGGGCATACGTTTCATCAGCCAGAGGAACGCCGCCGTGCGCTTTTTTCCAATTCGACGGAAAACGGTCAACGATCTTGGAGCAAACACCGACCGTGCACAAAACGGCAATCGACCACGTTACCGGATTAAGCTTGAAAAACGAACCTACCAGATGCTTGGAATATTTAACCGCCAGATATGCAACCGCTCCGGCAACAACCAGCAAGACCAATCCGAAAATAATCTTTTCGCTCAACGGATTATTCGGATTAAGAAAAAATCTCGATTTAAACGGAGTCGTATCCGTTCTGGACAGATTGTGCTGTATCCCTTCCTCACGCAACAGAGCACAAATTGCCAAAAACAAAAGAATACCCCATGTTCTAATCCTGTCCTTGTAATCATCACAAACAACAAGCAACATTCCGATAAGCAAAACATATCCTATATGGGTAATATTCTCAATCAGTTCCCCTTCAACCGTTACTTTCAGCACATTTTCGGGAAATCCATAATAAACAGTACCCATAAAAGACAACCACAAAATCAAAAAAGCCGCAGGTACAAAAAACGGCGACATAAATATCTTTTTCATCAAAAAAGTCCTTCAATTCATTAAAATTGCATAAAGTATAGATACCTTGCCGTTCCCTCGCAACAAAAACAAAAAATTCCTAACAACAAAACCGTATGCTACAGAATGTTTATTTCTTTCAAACCGCAAGTTTCCGCGCTTTAAAGCCGTTCCTTAATGATATCCGATAAATGTCGCCAAAACGTTTCGCCTTTTGCAACCGCAAACATTCAACAACGAACCTGCGCAACAGATAAAATCCCTCCCACATTTTTCATCATTCCCAAACAATTGTTGCGCCTTTTTCCAAAATCCCCGCAATTCGCTTCAAAACACTCTGCTCCACAAAGTCGCCTTTGCGAACCCAAACTGCGCTTTTAACATTGTCCAAAACATAAAAAGGCGATATCCGCCGATACCATTTCAGCATCACCGCCACGCTGTCCGCAATGCTGATTTTTTCTCCCGGCAAATCAGCTGTTTCACCCTCATATACGCAATCGACGACAATCTGCGGTTTCAGCTTCTCCTTTCCCGTCATAAACAAATAATATACTGCGGCTCCGCCGGCAACGTAAATGTCAGTTTCTTCCTCGGCCAGCGCCTTTTGCCCGCTGATAACGCGGTGCGCCGCCAAATCCGAAACTTCATATTCCGGATTAGAGGTCAGCACCAGCATTTTACAGCCGTCAATTGTCCGCCCGGGAAAACTTTCGTACGTTATCCTGCCGCAAACGACGGTCTGCCCGGACACGACATCAAGAAAATGTTTCGTATCGCTGGGAACATTCCACGGTATATTATCGCCAATGCCGATTAAATCGTCCCCGGCATGCCGGCACCACATCGCTACCACCGTCATTTCAAAAACTCCTTTACCGGCGCATAAGATCTCCGGTGTTCGGGCGTAACGCCAAACCGTTTCAATCCCTCAATATGCGCTTTCGTACCGTAACCGGCATTTTTCTCAAAGCCGTATCCCGGATACTGCGTTGCCATCTGTTCCATCAGCCGGTCGCGATAAACTTTGGCTAAAATGGAAGCCGCGGCAATAGAATAAGACTTCGCGTCCCCTTTTACCACCGCCCGCACCGCACAGCCAAAATCTTTCGGCGTTCTGTTCCCGTCAACCAGCACCATATCCGCAGCAATATCGGCCGCCGCCATTGCCCGTTTCATTGCCAGAAACGACGCATTTAAGATATTGATTTCATCAATTTCCCGTGCCGATGCTTGCCCGATTCCCAGCCGCACCGTTCCCTTTTTTGCTTCTTCTTGCAGCAGGCCATATAACATTTCTCTTTTCTTTTTGGAAAGCTTTTTGGAGTCATTCAGATTTTCTAACAGCCGGATGTCAACTTTCCGGTTCAAAAAAACAGCACACCCTGCAACCACCGGTCCGACCCACGGGCCGCGCCCGGCTTCATCAACGCCGGCAACAACCCCGCCGGCCTCATCTTCAAGTAAAAAATCAGGCATACCGCCTCTCCTTCGTCCGAAACAATATCCTATCCAGCACCCCGCTTCGCTCTCGCCAAAAACGGCAGCTTGCCGACATATCGCTTTCCCTTTGTCCAAACGATATCCCTCACAACACCGTTTCGTTCTCGCCAAAAACGGCGGTTTGCCGGCATATCGCTTTCCCTTTGTCCAAACGACATCCCACACAACACCGTTTCGCTCTCGTCAGAAACGGTATTATGCCGGTATATCGCTCCTTATAACCAAAACGATAATACCCTATTGCCTTTATAACTCAACAATTTTTTAATTTTTAAGCACTTTTACGCCCTCATACTCTGCTTCGATTATACCGCCGACGACAACTGCGACATTCGGATAACCCGCCTCTTCAAACTTCTCGGCAACCTCCGAAGCAACGCCGCCCGACGTACAGAGAATATTAACCAGCTTGTCGCCGCCGGGATTATATTCCGCCATAAACTTGTCCGGATCTACTTTATCCGCTTTTATGACAATATGCGGCAAAGCCAAACGCTCATGCGCATATTCGTCCGCCCCGCGCACATCAAGAATAATCGAATCTTTGTCCAGGCTTTCCGGTTTTACAAAACGCATCGGCTCCTCCTTCTTTGTCTTCCATAAACATAAGCCTGTTATGCAGCGGTTAAACCTCTATTTTAGTTTAAAAAGCAAAAACGGCTGCAATTGCAGCCGTCTCCCTCTCTCATGTTTTCCGCCGTTCCTCACAAGCGCCCCTTCCGGTACATTCCGTTCCCGAAAACGCGCCCTCTGCCAAAAGCCGCCCTTTTCGCAAAGCGCTGACTTTTATCCAGACACCGGCTTTTGCCTACACGCAGCCCTTTTGCCTAAAGCGCCAGAACTTTATACTCGATTCCGCTCTCGTCAGCACCAAGAACTTCGATTTTTATCGTGCCGATGTTTACGTTTTTGTCATACATCGGAAATTTATACGTTTTATTTTCTTCCAAAGGCATACCGTTATTCGGCACTACCGTTTTATATTTAAAGACCATCTTGTAGTCTTCAATACCTGCATAACGGACTTCAAAGCTTGAAAGCATATCTTCCTCGCCCGAGCGGCTCTTAAGCTCGTTTTGGAATTTCAAATCTTCCGGCTCCAGCTGAAAAGCAGTTTCCAGCAAAGCCAGCCGGTCATTGTAAATTCTTCCTACGCGCGGATAAATGTTTCCGTTTCCGTCCAACAGAACGATATCGCCAAAGCGATTCGGCTCGACCATCCGGTAAATATGCTCGTTAATTTCAACCTCACCGATGATTTTATATACCTGCTCGTCCGAAAACTGTACCGGAACCGTATAGGAAACCAGCGCCCCTTTCTTCGTCGGCCGAACAATCTCATCGGAATAAACTTCCTTTTCAAACACTTTGGAAGAAACGACGATTCCGCCCGGAACGGCATGGCGTACCACGCCTGCTTCATAATCGCTGACGGTTTCTGTTTCCTTCTCTACGCTGGAAAACTCGTCCGTATCGTAATAGCGGATATTGTAAGTATAGAAAAAATCATTAAACGTATTGCGTTTCCCGAGAGTATAGTCGCCTTTCATATAGTATGAACACGAAGCTACTGCCAATGCTGCCAGACCGATAAATATTTTTTTCATAATATAATCTCTTGTTAACGTTTTCCTCACTAATATTTATGCATCTTGAAATACAACTTGTAAACAAAAAAAATATTTTTGAGGCAAACCTATGCATAACCCTGGCAAAAGCTGCAAACTGATAAAATTCTCCCCTCTAGCGTCCCTCCCCGAAGCCGAAGCGGAATTTCTGGAAGAAACCTTTGACGTCGTTGCCGTCAATTATACCGACGACGGTCTTGAAGAATACGTCGGCTACGCGCCGCTGGATTTCGATGCCGAAGATTTCCGCCGCCGGGTTGCCGCACGCGGCCTGAAATTGCCGCCGTTTTGCGAAGAAACGCTGGAAAGCAAAAACTGGCTGAAAGAAAACGTCATAAAATTTGCCCCGTTTGAAATCGGTGCGTTTATGGTTTACGGCATTCATGAAGCAGCCTGCCCGCCCACAGAAAAAATTCCGGTGCAGGTCTATGCCGCCACCGCTTTCGGGTCCGAACACCAGACGACAAAAATGTGCCTGTCGCTCATCAGCCGGCTGTATGAGGACTTTCCCACACCCCAAAAAATTCTCGATATGGGAACCGGCTCCGGCATTCTTTCCGTTGCCGCTGCCAAAATCTGGCATCAGACGCCGCAGATTATTGCCGCCGATATTGACGCTGAGGCAGTCGATGTCGCCGCCAGCAATGCCGTAACTAACGGTGTGGAAAAAAACATCGCCGCAATCTTAAGCGACGGATATGCCAACCCGGCCATTGCCGCCGCCGCACCGTACGACCTGATTTTTGCCAACATCCTCGCCAACCCGCTGCGGGAAATGTCTGCCGCGGCATACGCAAATCTCCGCCCCGGCGGCTGTTACTTAATTTCGGGATTTATTGACAATCAGGAAAACGATATTATAGAACATCATCTGCAGACCGGTTTCAAATTGCTGCAAACCTGCCGGATAGAAAACTGGCGCGCCGCCCTCCTGCAAAAATAACATCGGCAAATCGGCGGTTTCTCCGCTGCAGAAACACCCGCTCGGAGCATCCGCCACCCCTAACTAACGGAGTTAATGCAATGGACATTAAAAGCATTCAAAAAGAACTGAAAGCGCAAAAACTCTCCGGAAGGATATTTACGCTCGGCAACCTGTTTATCGGCGAAGACATTCTTCCCGAAGAAAACCGGATATGCGAATTGACCGGCTTCACCGGTTCCTACGCTCTTCTGTTTGTAACGCCTGCCAAAGCATACCTGTTTGTTGACGGACGCTACGAACTCCAAGCCAAAAAGGAAGTAAATCTCCGCCGGATTGAAATCGTTAAGCTGTCAGAAATAAGCTTTTGTTCATGGCTGAAAAACAATTTCGCCAAGTCCTCCGCCCGCATTGCCTACAACCCTTGGATAATCAGCCTGAGCACGCTCAACGGGCTGAAGAAGCTGCTGCCCGCGCTAAGGAAGAGGCCGAACGCAAGCTGGAAAACACAAGAAAAAACCTGGTTCGCCTCAACGACATACTTGAGGAACTGAGCCGCCAGATAGGCCCTCTCGAGGAGCAGAGCGCCGCGGCGAGACAGTATCTGAAGCTTAGGGACGAGCTGAAGGAGATAGAGGTGAACGTGTTCCTCTATCAGTACGATAAGCTCAATGAGCGAATAACTACTTTGAACGACAGCATGGCGCAGTACGCCGAGGCTATACGGCAGTCCACAGGCATTGAGGCCGCGCTTGCCGCAGACTGCAGCGCCGAGG
>ENA-ORNF01001684-ORNF01001684.1-human-gut-metagenome-genome-assembly--contig:-NODE-1684-length-18565-cov-5.562561_pt1 | contig 18565 bp, 24 predicted proteins | sample MGYA00242110_ERZ509012 | MGnify/ENA primary metagenome ERZ509012 (study PRJEB26280, sample SAMEA2338714) | human gut metagenome | biome: human gut; feature: human-associated habitat; material: faeces...
TTATTTCTTATTTTAATATATAGGGTTTTAAATTCAGCCTATTCCCCTCTCTCCTGCTATTTAGATAACAAGTTATATATCTAAAATGTAAAAATGGCTTAAAATTGATTTTAGAGCTAAATAAAATAATATTTTTTATTATATAGCTTTAAATTTCTTTTCGTCAGCAAAATTTATCATTTCTGTGTCTTTTAGTAGTAATTTACCAAAATCTGATATATTATCCATATTATTAGCCTTACCATTTACTTGTTCAGCTTGTGTTGCTAAAACCTGTTCATATGTAAATTTAAGCATCATTAGTTTCTTATCTTTTTCTTTATTAGAAATTGATTCTCCATTAGTATTAAGCATAAATTCTAGGTTATAGCCATATAATTCTAATGCTCTTAATATAATATCAACTTGTCCATTTAATAAACTTAATGTAACAGGTTGAACCTTTTTTAAATCAAAAGTTGCTTTTGAATTTGCTGAATCCACCATTTCTACTCCCCTCCGCTTCTATTTTATTTATATTAAGCTACACAATACTCCATAGCATCACTCATTTTGTATTTTGCTAATGGATGTTCATACATAGTTCTAATATTAGTACCATTTCTATATAAGAGTGTTGCACAGGTATGTCTTAATGTATGTGTTGAATATTTTTTAGTATCTAAATCAATTTTAGAATATGCTTTTTTTTATCAATTTTCTTACAGATTCTGGTCGTAAAGGCTCTAAATTTCTACTAATGAATAAGTATTGTTCATATTTTTTTATTGGTTTAAATTCATCTCTTATACTTAAATATTTTGAAATTGCATCTTTAGTTGAACTATCTAGATAACCTGTTCTCTCCTTATTCCCTTTTCCTAGTATTGTAAATGTATTATTATCAAATTTAAGATCATTTATTTTTAAGTTAATAAGTTCTGCTCTACGAAGTCCACAATGCAGAAATAAATGAATTATAGCATTATCTCTGATATCATATTTATTTGAAGAATTAGAATAGACATCTTGAAGTTTTTTTGCTTCCGCATATGATAAATAGTTAGGTATTTTCTCATATTTATTACTAATTGTTTTAATAGTTTTAAATGGCTCTTTAAATATATTGTGTTTAATATTGTATAGATATTCGAAGAAGAGCTTTAATTGTTTGGTTTTTAGACTTATAGTAGCTTCTTCGTAGTTATTCTCAGATAAGAAGTATATAAAGTTTATAATATCACTATTTATTACTCCTCTAATATCATTTAAAGTCATTTTATTTATATCAGTATATCTATTACCATATTTCATTTCATTAAGAAAAGTTAAAAATTGCATTATAGTATGTATAGTTGTTTCTATATATCCTTTAGACAAGTTTTTTATACCTAGTACATAATATATAAATTCATTTATAAAATCTGGATAGTTATTTTCCATTTTTCTCATTCTCCTTTTCAATTAAACTTGATACACCATAGTTTTGCATTATATCTTTTAGTTTTACATCATTAATATGAGTGTATATTTCCGTTGACGATAGACTCTCGTGTCCTAATATCTTTTGTGTTATCAATATGTCTGCATTACCTTCGTTATATAGTAAAGTAGCACAAGTATGTCTTAATGTATGTGTATGAAATCCCGCTTCTTTATCATTAAAAGTAAGATATAACTCTTTTTCTACTATATCTTGAACACTTCGTCTAGCTATTCGTTTATTTCGTTCGCTTAAAAATAAAGCGTTATAATCTGTATATGATTTATCTAGTTTAGGTCTAACTTCTAGGTATTTTAATATAGCTTCGTTAGTTGCATCATTAAGATATAGCATTCTTTCTTTATTACCTTTACCACATACTTTAAGAGTTCTTTCATCAAACTTTATATCTGTTAAATCTATATTAACAAGTTCTGATAATCTAATACCACAATTAAGAAATACACATAATATTGCATAATTTCTAATTTTATTTCGTTGCTCTGATGTTATTATTTTAGAAAGCATTGTTTTACTTTGTGATAAGTTTAAGTATTTTGGTAATCGTTTACCAGTATTAGTTGATTTATGATTTCTAGTAGGATCATTATTAATATGATTGTTTATTGTTAGAAATTTAAATAATCCTCTTAATGATGCTAATTTCTTATTTCTGGTTTTAGGTGTATTATTTAACTCGTACCTTAAAAAGAATAAGAAATCATCTATGTCTTTTTCTATTAAATTATTCATATCATCAATAGTTATATCTTTTATTGATAATTGTTTAAAATCATCTATATTAAATTCTTTTGGATTTTGCTCCTTGAACTTAAGTATCTGAAGAAAGTTCTTATATCGAAATAATCTTCTCTTACTGTTGTATTAGAACAATGCTCAATACATTTCTTATAATTGAAATAGTTATTTAAAAACTCTGGGTTTTGTTCTTGATAAATTGAATACTTCACAATTAAGACCTCCTCAAATTCTCATCATCAAATTGCTCATAGGCAAAATCGAAGATTTTGTATTTTCTTGTTGAGATGATTTTAAGTTTTATTTTTGAAAAAGTCAAAGGTCTATAATTTTTATATAGACCTTTGACAAATTATTAAATTTTATATAAGAATTTTTCATCTTATGTGATTCATTTTAGAAAATTTTAGTTAGAAGCGGAAAATACAGATTTTAACTATATTTTCAGACAACAAACTATATACCTAAAATTTAAAAACGCCTTAAAATCGATTCTCGTGCGTCGATTTTTTGCTGTTATTTACAATGTATCCTTACATACTCAAAAATAGAGTTTTCATCAATTGTTGCTACCAAAATCCAAAAATAATTTTCAAAAAGTTCATCATAATTATCATAAAGTTCTAACTCTTTAGATAATTTATAGGTAGTTAGTATTTTATATGCTTGTATTTGCTCTTTAGTTAGTTTTATAGTATCCTTTATCTCATTTATGTATTCTTCATCTAATTTTTTCCCTTTTAGTTTTCTATAATATTTTTCTAGTGCCATAGTATCCACCTCAATTTTTTTATCAGTTGTTTTCTTTTTGTTTTTCTATTTATTTTTCGTAGTAGTTTTTCATTTAATTTTTTCTCGTGTTTTAAGTTCCATTCTTTTATATATTCTTGTTCTTCTTCATCATCAAACACTTGTTCTGTACCTGATACATTTTGACTTCCACCATATATAATCGCCCATAAAGTAAAAGCAATAGTTAATAATATAATTGTTATTATTGTTACGAACATTTCTGCCTTCTCCTTATTTTTTTACAAGTAAATCTTGTATTATTGTTTTTTTATTATCAAATTAGTAAATGCAAATACTTACATTTACTAGCATTTTACACGTATCAAACAAGAGTTTGTTATTACTCTTCATCAGTGAATCTAAGTCTAATCCACTAGGTCTGACCCTGTCAGGCATACCATCATTGTTTGGGACGGCTCATTTAGGACTAATCTCAATAAATCCTAAACTTCAACGCACATACTGTGACTTGGTATAAGTATCATTATCTATATAGTCTTCGTCCTTAAGATTACATATCTTAAATTCTATTCAATGGTTTCCAACCCACCAAATCCTATATAGCTTTTTGTGTTTGATTTGTTTTATGCAATTTGCAAAGAACAATTTGAGATATTTTTTTAAGAAGCATATTTACCCCTTCACTATTACGTCACTCAGAAGGGGGTTTTATGCAGAAAATTTAAAATTTCTTAAAAAATTCTTTTTTTAGCTTGTTTATAGACTCTCTTAAATACCTGGAAATAGTGGATTGATTGACATTTTCTAGTTTTGCAATTTTTTCTTGTGGTATGTCTTCAAAAAAGTATTTTAAGAAGATTTTTGCGTGTTCTTTGGATAATGACCTGTGGATAAAGTCATAAACTTCAATTTCTATATATGGATCAATAGGATTTCTTCCAGTAGCAGAATTACTAATTGTACTTGTATTACTTAGTAGTTCATTTATTGTGTCATCAATATGCTTTATCCTGTGTCTAACTATTTCATTTTCATATTTGAATTTTTCAGGGTATAAGATGCTATATAGTTCGTCATATACTTTAGGGGCATTAACATGTATTTCTTCAAACTTGTCCATATTTTTCATTCTAAAATAGTATCTAACATATGTAGAGTAAGGTATGCACAAAGGATTTTGGTTATTTTCTACTTCTTCTAATAAAGCTTCAGCATACTTATTTACAGAAACTTCTTCTTCATAAGTTTTATCTGGAGAGATGTACCAGATAATAAAGTATTTTTTCATAATCTCGTATTCAAAATAATCACCATAAATATTTCCTAAATTTAATCTCATAATAAAAAATCCTCCTTGTTAATCTGAAATTTGAAATTCAAATCAACAAGGAGGACCTCTTATAAAAACAATAAATGCAAAGCCTAAAATTAATTTAAAAGCTTTGCACACAACAACATATATAATTAACTTATCTACAAGATAAAATTCAAATGGGCGCAATATAGAGCTACTATTTCTAGCAACTAATTGTAAAGATATTCTATACTTTATAATATTAATATAAGAAGTATTAGAAGCGGATATAAATACGCTCATAATAAAACACCACCTAAACTTACAATTGTTATTTGTAAATTGGTGTGGTGTTGTTCATTAGTTAAATATAATCATTATAGATTTGGTAGATAATAACAAAACATTATCTTTTTATAATCTAAAAATCTTAAATATAGAATAAATATAAATATTACATACTAATCAATCCCTTGCGTTTATTGTTGCACTTTTGTATAGCATATTATTATTGAAAGAAGCGGATTTTTTAATTTATAAGAATTTCAATTGCCTTTTCTAATACAATATCTTTTCCACTCTCCATATCTTCAATTCTTTCTTTACAATAAATATCAGGTTTTAAGTAAATTGGTTTAAAATAATGCTTGTTTTCGGTAGTATTAAATTTATTGAAATCCTCTTTCGTACATAAATCATAACATTTATTGAAATTAAAATAAAAATACTTATACGAATAGTTTCCATTTAGTTTTGATTTTGGAAGTTCGAAACCATTGCCCAAATTTCCAAAACTATTCATTGGCATTGCTACATCTGTTCCAATAGATACTCCACTTATTTCTTTTAAATCAATTATTGCAAAGCAACCAGCAGAGAAAACTTTTTCATTTACTAATAATATTATTTTAGATTGTCTTTCTTTCAATAATTCTATTAATGGCTTAATTATACTTGAGTTTCCACCACCATTGTATCTTAAATCAATTACTACTTTTGAAATATCAATTTTTGACAAAGATTTAACTAATTTATTCATCATATTGTTATCATCTCTGCACCTATTATATGTAATTATAGGAATATTATCTTTTAGATAAAAAGACATGTTTTCCTTAATATTATACTTAAAATATTCGTACTTTCCATTATATTCATAGTTTAAAATTGTTCCATCATTTAGTTCGATTGATATAGTGTCATCTTCTTTTTTTATTGAAGGCAAACTTTTAATAATAAACATATTACTAAAACCAAATAGAAAAGATTCTATACTAAAAATAAAATAAGCTTCATTTTCACAACACATCATATTTCTATATTCATCTATTAGTTTTTCGATATCAACATTATTAATCTTTACTATATATTTAAATTTTGCTTTTTCATTATCAGACTCAATTAAATATAGCTTATTATCTATATATTTTAAAATTGATGGCCAGTCCTTTTGATTAGGATAGACATTTGTATGTTGATCATAAGGACCGAGAGTATTGGAAATTATTGATGTACTTACATAATATAAATCCCATATTGTATTTACTGGATACTTTTGAAGTATATTTTTTATATAATCATCTGTTTCCTCTTTAGATTTATCGAAGAAGAAACAAATATGCTTGTCTTCGAGCTCTTTTATAAGATAATCTACATCGCTTTTGTATTCATTCAAGTTACTCACCTCTAATTTCATTTAACATATCATAAATTATTTTACTATCTTCTCCTAATTCATCATAGTTGAATTTCTCAGCCTTTTTATTATAATTTTCAAATTACTTAATAAATTCATCTACATTTTCTTTATTTACTCTATCTCTAATAATATATTTACTTATTTCTAATCTGTTTTTCCATAAAAGAGTTTGCAAACATTGAGCTATTACTTTATTAGATAAAGTTGTTTTGTTGTATAATTCCATTACAATTTCATCAGTTATTATTCTAGGGTTTGTTACTACTATTTTATTGGCTCTCCAAATACCTTTTTCTTCATTACATAAAACCACTTCTGCATCTTCTGGAATTATTACATCATATATAGTATCGCCTCTATGAAGCCATCTTAATATTGTATCTTCAGAGCCAAAGTTAAAACCACCCATTTTATCAGGCTTGATTTCATTAGGATTCCAATTATCAGAATAGTTTATTTCATCTAACTTATATTCAAATCCTCCTGCATTACTTTTTGTTCCATCCATTACACGAACATACTTTCTCATATACTTTTCTCCCTTATATCTCTATCATACCTTATTATCAATATCTTTAATCTCGATTACTCCTTTATAATTTTTCCATCTAAATTAGCTATATAGCAGTCAGGGAAATTGCTTTTTAATCCATCAATTACATCTTGTTTGTTTTCAATTTCTCTACTTACAAGTAACCCTTCTACAAAACAAACAGGTACACCAAACAAAATTGCACTTTCCCTATCTGTTGTAAGTGATGTTCTTTCGTTATAAATAAATTCATTGCAAAACCATTCGCTTATAAAGCTTCTAACTACAGATTCCTCCATAGTGTCTAAATTAAAGATATCATTTTTTATTAATTCTTTTGCATAATCATTATCCATATTAAATATAAATGCAACATTTACTTTGTTATTACTTAAGCAAGGCATAAACCTACATTCTTTTGTTTGTTCTGCATCCCATCTCCAATAATTATTATCTCTAAATTCTTCTATTGCTTTGTCTAATTCGCCATATCTTACTAACTTAATCTTTTTTTGTTTTCCATCACCTGTTTTAAATGTAACAGTAGCTCCACTATATAACTCAATATATTCTCTTAATGTCATATCATATTGAATATTCCACATTGATGCACAAAGTGGTGTTTTTTTATTTTGATTATATTCATAGATAAAATCTATACTGATTATTCCTTCATTTTTAATATCTTCTATATCGCCTAAATTTCCATATTGATTTGTTACATGCTTTGCTCCGTGTAAAAAAGTACCCTTCTTTAGTTGTACCATATCTCCAATTTTATATATTGATTGTGGTTTTATATATTTTTCGTTTATATCATAGAATAGATTTATTTGATTTATAAAAATGTTTTTAACTTTCTCGTTATCTCTAAATATTTCATTTGTTCTTTGTATATATTTTTCTCTTTTATCCATTTAAACCTCCATATAATATGTATTATATATAATTAGAAGCGGAAACAATTATATTTCTTTTTCTAATTTTAACTATTTTTCATATCTTCAATTATGCTTTTAAATATATTATTACGATCAAATAATAATACCTATAATTAGTTTATTATGTCTCCACGGAATTAAAAATATATTTAATTCTAAATTTTCCTCAAGTTGAGGAAAATTTTCATCAGATAAAATTTCAACAGGTTGAATATAATTGTCAATCTTTTCAATATTCATAGTACTTCACGGGGTCATTCTATCATAACATTTTTAAAATATAAACTACCTAGAGCAAAAAAGTTATTTATTTTTAAACTAAGAATTTCAAAACATCTTTCACAAGCAGATATTACTAAAGACTTAAATTTAATGGGAATTAATATGCATAAAAATGATATTGGTAGAATTGAAGCTAATGAAAGAACTGTTAAAGATTATGAACTTTATGGAATTGCTAAAGTTTTGCAAGTTTCTATGAATGAACTTTTAAAAGGAATTGAAAATAATTTAGAAAAATAAAAAAACGCAGAGCTAGGATATGATCCCAGTTCTGCTGATTTTTATTGTTTTATATTTAATTTTCGAACATTCTTTCTTTAAGAATATTGTAATTTGTTTCAAGTTTTCTTTTCCATATTCAATATTGACATTCAAAATTTTTTCTTTTTCCATAATCATTATCTCCTTGGCTTTTTTCTAAATTCTATGAATGAAAAATTTTTTTGTTTTTATATATTTTTTTATATTAGAATAATACCACCTTGTAAATTTTTAGTCAACAAATGGATTTTAAATGGATTTTCATTTTATGTGTCATTTATATAACTCAATTATTTTTCAACTTCAATTATTGATTCTTTATATGCTTTTGCAATTTTTTCTATATCTTCTTTGCTTCCTTCAAAATCTTTTATTCTAACTATATCTTCTGTTCTATCTTTTACTGTTTTTCCTTCATTATTTACTTTAGTATGATATAAATAAATATATAAATCCTTATTATCAATAAATTCATATCCAATATAAGCATCTTTTAGATCATATAATTTTACAAAATCATCTTTGATTTCTTTATTTCTATCACCACCATATTGGCTAAAGTAGTCAACTAAACGACCGTCTAATTCAATTACAGAACCTCCAGTTAAAAAACTTCCTGATCTTTCATATATTTTTATCGTATCGAATGATTTAAAAGCATATCCTTCTTGATTTGATACTGTTGAATTAATGTACCAATCTATCAAAAAACCATATCCTTTATCTTTAGATATTAATTTTGATATTTCTTCTGCACCTTGTTTTACCTTATCTTTATCTTTTGTTAATGCAACTGCGTAAAAATGAACATCAATTCCATCTACTTTTTTAACATATTCAAATCTTGACTGTGCATTATTTACATATTCACTGTAAAATTTATAATTCTCATTTTCTTCAATTGTTTTTTTCGCCTCAGTCATAAATGGTTTACCATCGATAGTTGTATATTGATCAGTTGAAACATTTATGTATATATTTGTTGAACTTGCAAAGTCTATATAAGCACCCTTTGGATTATAGCCAAATGAAGCTCCTGAACATTTTCCAGCATTTAAGACTCTTCTTACTCTTATATGCTTAATATCTGTATCACCTTCTGAGTATGATAATATAGTTTTATGGTCTTCATCTAAATAGAATGAAAATTTATTTGTATCAACTTTATCAATGTTTCTAGATGAATCAGCATATGTTACACCTTTTTTTAATACTGTATTGTTTGGCTCATTAGATACATTAGTATTTTGCTCTTTTTGAGCATTATCCTCACCCTTCTTATCATTTTTTCCACAACCTGTTAAAATAATAGTTGTGCACATTATAATAATTGTTATAATTAATAAATTTAAAAATTTCTTTTTCATTTTTTCCTCCTTATTACTATTTATATTAATATTGTAACAATAAATTTTTCATTTTACAACAATTTTACACAATTTTTTAATGACATTATCCAAGATATTTTCTATGCGAAAATTTTACATTAGATTGTTTTACAACCGTGTAGTGCATTGTAGTTTCAATTTTTATATGCCCCAATAGCTTTTGTACTTGTTCAATAGGCATTCCTTTATCTATAGCTAAACTGGCGAACGAGCGGCGAAATCGATGTGGATGTGCCTTTTCAATATTTAAAGCTCTTCCTAACTCACGTATAAAAAATTCAATTGTCGCAGAAGTTAGTCTTTGATGAGGTTTATTTTTAGATACAAATAAAGCCACGTTTTCATCATCTCGTGTCTTTAAATATTCCTCTATATGTAATTTTGTTCTAACATCAAAATAAACCTCTCTCTGCTTGTTTCCCTTACCAAGAACAATACAAGATCTTTCAGCAAAATTCATATCTTTAATATCTAAATTAACTAGTTCTCCCACTCTCATTCCTGTTGAGTATAGTAGTTCAATTATTGCTAGTTCCCTTATATTTTTACAACCTTCTCTCATTTTTTCGATTTCTTCATCAGAAAAAGCCTCTTTTACTTGTGTTAAAGTTTTTATTTTATGAATTCTCCTAACTGGGCTTTTAGCTATATAGTCTTCATCTTCTAACCATTTAAAGAAACTTGATAAAACCCTCCTAATATTATCAATACTCGTTAAAGAGCAACCACGTTGCTCTTTATAATTTGTTAAATAGTGCCTTATTTCATCAGTTACAATTTCTTTAATTGGTTTATCTATATCATTTATAAATTTTTCCAAAACTTCTTTGTAATATTTCAATGTTTTATTAGAGCAACCCTCCACTTCCTTAGCTGATATAAAGATTTTTAATAAATTCGCATTCGAACTTCTATCAGCATTTAATTTTTCTTTATCTAATATTAAATTAATTTCCACATCTTCTAATTTACTTTGTAATGCAGTTTTTAACTTCTGTAACTGATATGGAGATAAATATTTTACCATATCTTTCATTATCTTATATATTACTTCATTTCTTATCATTTTGAACCTCCTCGAAGATTTTAATTAACTTTTTCAAATTTTATTTTAATTCTATATAATCGCTTACAAAAAAATTTTTGGCATAAAAAAACAAGCTCTCTTTTTAAGAAAACTTGCCATCTTTTTTACAAGTGTTACAACTAAAAAAATGAAATAAGCTAGGTTTTACAATAGGATCATTTTTTACTTATATGCATTACATTTTCTTTTCTTAAACATTTCTTTTAATTATCTATTGATACATAGGTAATCCATACCCTAATATTTCAACATTAGTAGCATCATATTCTCTCTCTGCAACAGAATCGCTTGTATTACCTTCAATAGTATGCACTTTCATAGTTTGTAAGTCAGTATATTCAACTATTCCAGTATGGTCAGCTCTTCCATCTTGAACCCCTGTTTCTTTATCTTTCCAATCAAAAAAGATTATATCCCCACATTTAGGAATATAACCTGAATCTCTAGGCATATATTGATGCTTTTCATTAAACCAATCTACTGCGGTAACGCAAGCTGAATATTTAGGAATTATGCCTTTTTCTATGTATCCACATTGATCTGAAACCCATGATACAAAACAGGCACACCATTCTACTCTATTTTCAAAACCATACCAACTCCAGTAAGGTTGTCCACCTTGATTACCTAATTGTGTTTTAGCAATAAAAACCATATCTGTTCCCCAAGATGATTGATAGATTTGTCCTGGCACTGTTCCAGAGCCACCTTCTCCACCGCCCCCATTATTGTTCATATTTTGTACGGCAATGAAGCCTCCACCTATTATTGTTATTATAATTACAATTATGACAGCAACCCAACCTCCAGCTACTATTGCACTGATTAATGCTTTTGTTCCTGCAATAATTGCTTTAATAGCTTGAATAGTAACTTTTATTGTTACTTTAACCGCTTTAGCTGTTTGAATTGCAGCTTCTCTGGTGGCTTTAGCAATTCTTTGTGCCATTTTTGCTGACTCTTTTGCTACTCTTTTAGATTCTTTTGCAACTTTGTCAGCTGTTTTGATAGCTTTTTTTGTTGTATCAGCCGTTCGTTTCACGTTACGAACATTCGTTTTAATTAACTTATTTGATTTCATAACATTATCTTTTGTCTTAATAGTACCTTTAATTTCATTAGATATTCTTTTAGTAGTTTCAGCGGTCTTTTTTGCAGTATTTCTATTATGAGTATCTATTATTTTGTCTTTCACTTTGTTAATATTCTGCCCAGTTTCATCTAATGATTTTCTTCCAAATTCATCAGCTTTATTTATTCCTTTTTTAGATAGTTTTTTCGTACTTTCTTCAACTCTATTTACTGCATAGTCTTCTCCATTGTCATTAGTATCTAAATCATTTTTGGTTCTTATATCTACTAGGTTGTCTTTTATTCGTTCTGCTCTGACTTTGGTTTTATCTAATATTTTTATCGGTGCTCTTTGTTTTTCTTTTATATCTGCCATAAACTCAACTCCTTTTTAATGGATTTTTAAGTGTTGTATGCACTTGTTAGACTGGAAAGAATATGGTTTGAATAGGCTCTTGGTTTACATATTTTTCCTATAATCTCCGAGCCGTCAACTTGTTATGTATATTCTTATTTCTTTTATTGTGCTGAAGTTTACATAGTATCTTTATAATCTTTGTGGCGTTACCTATTATGTCTATATCCTATCTTTTATATTTTCCTTCCCACAACAACCATTCTTCCGTTTTTCTGCGAATACTCGCAAGTTGACATTGTGATAAATTTATCGCCATATTCTGTTTGAACTCCTGTATCATATAATTGAATATTTTTACACCCACTCACAAACTCGTTATATTCGTTAAATGGTCATATATTCTAAATTTGCTTTCTTCAACAACACCTCCATAAATAAGAATATTATCAATCTGTTCTTGTGATAATATTAAAGGTTTATCTTCAATTTATGTATTTTGAGCATAAAAATTAGCAGGAGTAATTTCTACTTCTGCTATATTCTCATCAATATTAGGTTCAGTTTCCTCAAGAATATCAATATTTTCTCGTTGTTTTTCTTCAGTAATATTATTTTCAAAAAGATTTAATTGTAAATTAGTTCCTGGTACACCATTTCCTCCGCTTGAGCCTTGAAGTTGTTCATGTTCTGTACCCAAAGCATTTGGTTCTCCTCTTTCATCTTCTCGTCCACTTTGTTCTGTTTGGCTAGCCCTTCTATTATCTGTTTTATTCTCGTTGTTGCTGTCTGGTCTATTTCTTGAAGGTGGCTCGCTAATGTGTTCATCATTATCAGCTCTGACCATGTTCCTCTCCTGTGTTCCTTCAAAAATTTCAGCCTGGCTCTGCCATACATCCCTAGTGGTTTCCTTTCTTGTTGTTTCTCCACTATTATATCTGGTATTAGGTAATCTCCCTCTCTGTGATATGTTACTGCCATAATCATCACTCCTCTCTGATTTGTTTTCATTATAATAATTATTATTTTTTCTATCAAATGTGTAATTTTTATTTTTAGAGTTTTTTGTTAAAATTCTATTTGTATCATAAATTTCTCTTAATCCATTTTCTGCTATATCACTTGTTGCCATACCTAGTTTTGTAATAGTTTGAATAGTATTAAAATTAGTTATTTCTCTAAAATCATTTTCAGAAAAATAATCTTCAGGAGTAAGCCCACATCTTTTCATCATCATATAAGCAACAGAATTTGACATTATTCTTCTAAAATAATAACTTAATGTATCTTTATCTAAATTTTCAAGTAAACTATTATCTGTAACCCTATTTAATTCTGTGAAATAGTCTTGAAAATTATCTTCAACCATATTGTAACTTGCAGAAATAATCGCTTCACTTAAATTACTTTTCATTTCAAGACTGCCATAGGTGTTTTCTAAATCTTCGATAATTTCATCATCAAACTTATGATTTACTTGCCATATAGATACTTTTCTACCAAATTTATCGTAGGTATCAGAAATATCAAAAACATGTTTTAACCTTGTATTTATTCCATCATTTTCTATTAAAGCAACACCTTTGGTATCTTTTTTTATCCATCTATGTAACTTTTTATTCCATTGTTCAATTTCTGCAAGATAAGTAGCATCTGGCTTTTGTGCATAAATTAAAACCTGCTCTGTAAATGAAAATTTATAGTTATTTGAGCAAGTATCAAGAAATTTTAACCACTCGGACGGATTCTTTGTAATTATAGATATTTCTTCTCCAAATAATTCTTGTGTTTTTATAAGTTTGTTTGCCATTTACAAATCCTCCTTCCATTATTCTTTTTTAGAGCCAAATAAATAAGCAACTAAACCATCTTTTTTAATACCTTCTTGCATTTCAATGATATTAAGAACATCTTTTACACTAAACGGTATTAAAGATTTTAATTCATTTACTTTCATATTTAAAATTTCTTTCTCATTTGATAGTCCAAGTCCTTCTAACTTTTCAAAAGTTTTTATTCTATAATTTCTTTTTGTCCTTGACATTGTTCCTCCTTTCTTGCATAACGCAAAAAAGAGAAGTTAATCTTTTAAAAATCAACTTCTCTTTTTATTCTTTTACTTTTATAAAATTTTTATTTAATTAAATATGCAGCATAAAGCGGTACTGACTTTATTCCGTTTTCAAATCCAAAATTCTTTCCTGATACTCGAATTGAATATTTTGGATTGTATTTTTTTACATAAGCATTTAGACTTTTTGATTGTGTATTATCACTTGCTTTTACTTCAATTGGTATAATACCATCCTCATTATATATAATAAAATCAATTTCTGAATTACTTGCTGTTGCCCAATAATATAATGCAACATTATTAAATATCAATTGATTTGCGACATAATTTTCAGCAATATCGCCTTTATATATAAATGGTTTATCTAAGTATATTTCATTTGTATTTATTTTTAACATTGTATTAAGTACACCAACATCTCCCATATATATTTTGAATACATCCTCATTTTTAAATGCCTCTGGTGGTATATTTATGCTATTTAGCAAATTACACTTATATATCATATTGCTTGATAACAACCATTCTAGTGAACTTTCATAATCACGCTTTCTTGCATTTTTTTCAATTTTTGTATATTGGAACTTATTTGATTTATTTCCAATTTGCACAGGTATTGATTTATAAATAGCTTCATTTTTTGCGGCTTCAAATTTGTTATCTACATACTTATTCATATCATTTATATATGACAATATAATATCTTCAATTGTTTTCCTGTTAATTTGTAAAATGTCCATATCATTTGTAGAAAATTCACTAACAACTTCTGGTAATCCACCAACGCATAAATATTTTCTATATAAATCTTTTAATTTTTCGTGCATTACATTATCCATTGGCTTATTTTGCTCATAGCATTCCTTTATATATTTAGTTAGGTAATCTCCAGAATTTTGTGTTAATAAAAATTCTTCAAAGTCCATTGGATACATATGAAGTAGCTCTACTTTACCAACTGGGAACGAACTATGAAATCTTTTTAGTTTAACACCTAAAAGACTTCCTGCACAAATTACTTTAAATGGCTTTTCTGATTCACAATACCATTTTAGTGCTGAAATAAGTTCTTCACTTTCTTGAATTTCATCAAAAAATATTATGGTATTTTCTAGATTTGGATTTATATTTAAATTAGCACATAGTCTTATATACTTTTCTTCAGATGATATGTTTTGTTTATAAAGCTCTGTAATTTCAGGATGATCTAACAAGTTTATTGAAACATAATTTTCAAATTCATTTTTACAAAATTCTTCTATTATGTATGTTTTTCCAACCTGTCTTGCTCCAATAACCATTAAAGCTTTTTTCATTCCCCTATCTTTCCAATCAACTAAATCTTTATATATTTTTCTTTTCATTTGCTCGCCTCCATACTTATTGTAGTATAAATTAAATGTTCTGTCAACAGAGTTTCACGTTTTTCAAGGCACTTTTTGTGCAAACTTTCACATTTTTCGAGGCACTTTTAGTGTGTAATTTCACATTTGACTTATTTTTAACAATTTTTTCAAAATAATTTTATTCACATTCTTTATAAATTTATTGACTTTCGCAAGGAATTTTTATTAATATTCCTCCCAAAAGTCAATAAGTAATTGCTATTTTTTCATTTTTGCATATTTTTACCACGAATATTATTACCTACTTGCATATTTTCCCCTCGAATGTACTTTTTATTTATTGTCTTTTTTCTTAAAAATTTTTATAACTACCCACGCAATACCTAAGAAAGCTAAAAGCATTACTCCTAAAGCTAATCTTACTGCTGAATCATCTTCATTCTTAATACTATTTACCATTTCTTCCATTTTCTCATCTCTTTCTACTCTGAATGGATGATTTGGAAAGTCTTTTATTTTATCTATTGGTATTAATTGTATCTTTTCTGCTTTTTCATCATCACGCTCTTTCTGTGTAGTAAATATACTATCGTATGATGGCAGATTTATTTTTAGATTTTCTTTGCTCATCTTCTAATACCTCCTTTGCAAAATTGTTATAACTTAATGCTACTGTGCCGTTCTTATCATATTCAAATACACTTTGACCTTTAAGACTAGCCTCAGCAGTTTTAATAGCTAAAGGTATTTCGGTATCATATATTTTTATCTTACCTCCATAAGCATTTTCTAACTCATCTTTTATTACTTTAGATAAATTAGTTCTTTTATCTACGAGTGTAACAAGTATTCCTTTAATACTTAAATCTGGATTTATTGTTTTATTTACTTTTCTTATGGTATCAAATAAATATGTCATACCTTTAACTGCAAGATATTGTGATTGAACTGGTATTATTATTTCATCACTACACGCTAGAGCATTTATTGTAATCATTCCTAAACTTGGCATACAATCTATTAACACATAATCATACTTATCTTTTAATTTAGATAAAGCATTTTTCATTACATATTCTCTGCTCATAGTATTATTTAATGAAAGTTCTATTGCTGACAAAACAATATCTGAAGGTATTAAATCAACATTTTCATTGCTATGCAAAACTGTGTTTTCAGAATTTATATCTACATCTGCAATTTCTGCTTCCATTAAATATGCAAGAGATGTATCAAAATCATTTTCATTAAATCCCATACAAGTTGTTAAATTACCTTGTGGGTCTGCATCTACTAGCAAAACCTTTTTCCCTTGTTTTGCTAGTGCTACTCCTAAAGAAAGAGTGGTAATTGTTTTTCCAACTCCACCCTTCTGATTTGCTATTGCTATTACTTTACACATCAACATCACTCCAGTCTCTGAAGATGTTACCTCTATTTATAACAGTTCGATATAACTTTTCTAATAAAAAGTCATCTATTATATCGTAAGTTTTTTCTGTTAGATTTAATTGCTTGATAATATCTTTTCTTGGCATATTAAAGAAATATCTTAATCTAATATATGATAATAATTTATATGCATTAGTTTTAGTTAATTCGTCCATAAAGATACTAATCATCTTATATTGATATTTTAAATCATTAAGTTCTTTATCTTTTTTCATTTCGTTTAATACATACTCGTCTACATTATCAAATTTATCTATTTCTTCAATGTTATCGTGTTCAAATAAAGCATATTTTGCTCTTGCAACTCGCTCCACTTTAACATTTCTTTCTTCAATCATTGCTCTTAAACCGAGGATAGACAATTAAAGCATTTCTTAAATAATTAATGGTTTCTTGTTTGGACATTTTGTAACTAATAAAATCGTTTTTCCTCATATTGCAACCTCCAAACTACCATCTAACCAAGAATGGATCATATTTAATTGCTATCATTGAATGTTGTTTATCTTTTAAAAATTTTCCTATTATAGCATTAAGCTCTTTCATAAACTCTTCATAATAATCAACATTTTCAAAGTCGGTTATCTTTACAATAGTCTTTTCTTTTGCTTCTCTTGCTATAATTATCAAATCGCCTCTGCGTAATTTAGCAATTTCCTCATTACTATATTTAATCTCATTCATAAATTCTGGAATTTGAAAATCTATCAATTCCATAACTAGAATTGGAACAGACTCTTTTACTATATGAATATATTTATCTTTCATTTCTATTAAGAAATATTTAAAATCACATAGTCTATCTATTTCTAATTCATCAAATTTATCAGTTTCTATTTTGTCCATACGATTGATTGCTCTCCACAACCTTCTTGTAACATCATCAAATGTTTTGTATTTTCTAAAACACGCATTGATAATGTCTTTTATATTATCTAATGTTGGTTTCCTTAATGCAGGAATTACATATCTGTTTAAATTTTCTTCTCTTGCAATTTCATTTAAAATTGCTTTTAATTCATTACTTTTTTCTTTCATATTTTTGCCTTCTTTCTTTTTTGGAGAAGACAGAAATCTTCGTAACATTATTTTTAGAGCAAAAAAAAACTATTATTTTAGCTCAAATTACTTTTTAAAAACTTTGCAATAATCATTCACATTTTATGCAATGTTTATTTTTATATCTATTACAGCCACATAATATAGAAAAATTTACTAACAATTTTGACTAAATTTTGACTCAAAATATTGGCATTTTTTCGTTATTTTTTATTACGCAATATTGCCCGTAAACGTTGATAGCTCGGGAAATCAAATTCGCTAATACTTTCATTTTGCGCAATGTTGTATTTTGGTTTTCGATACCCTATATAGAGACAATTTTAAAAATTATCCTACCTCTCTTCTATTACTTTTTAAAATCTTACATGTAATTTTCAAAATTTAATTTTATTCATTTTATATTTATTATTTTTTATTTTTTCTGTATTAATAGCGTATACATTAGTTAGTATTTGATCACTAGGGTCAACTTCTGATAATTTTAATATTCCACCCAAAGATAAAATAGTTTTATTTGATGCTATATTACTATTTTCACAGGTCAAACGTACTTTCTTAAATCCTAACTTTTTACATTCTAATAAACTCAAGTATAAAGCAACCTTGCTATATCCTTTTCTTCTTTCAGTTGGCTTAATTCCATAGCCGATATTCCCATCAAACTTTTTCATACCACCAATATGATTCCAACGAATATTTACAGCACCTATTACTGAATTATCACTTTTTCTTACCAGTAAATAAGTT
>ENA-ORNF01001689-ORNF01001689.1-human-gut-metagenome-genome-assembly--contig:-NODE-1689-length-18537-cov-4.174927_pt1 | contig 18537 bp, 20 predicted proteins | sample MGYA00242110_ERZ509012 | MGnify/ENA primary metagenome ERZ509012 (study PRJEB26280, sample SAMEA2338714) | human gut metagenome | biome: human gut; feature: human-associated habitat; material: faeces...
TTCTACGATGAAACGGATTGCCATACGGGTATCTTTGTTTGCACCGCAGAATGCATCTACTACGAAAAGTCTCTTGTTAGAAAGCTCTTTCTTAGCAAGCTCTTTTACTGCATCCCATGCTTCCTGAGTTGCAGGATGGTTGTCGTTCTTATACTCATCAGAAGTCCACCATACAGTGTCCTTGGAGTTCTCATCCATTACGATATATTTGTCTTTTGGGGAACGGCCTGTATAAATACCAGTCATTACGTTAACAGCACCAAGCTCACTAACCTGACCTTTTTCAAAGCCTTCCAGTTCTGGTTTTGTCTCTTCCTCAAATAACGTATCGTAAGAAGGATTGTAGACAATTTCTGTAGTTCCGGTAATACCATACTTACTTAAATCAATGTTTGCCATCTTCCATTTACCTCTCTTCTTTTTTTTAGTAATAGGCGTCTACATTACGGTATCTCAATGAGACATCTTTATGTAATGTATTAAAAAAAATACACTACAGTACACTATACACTATGTTAAGTTTTTGTCAATATCTTTTGACGAAATTTCTTTAATTTTTACCGCCAGATGCTGCGGATAAATCACTCTTCGAAAATGATGCCGGTAACAGTTCTGCTAAGGTCATTTTCCTGTATTCACCGCTCTTTGCTGCCATCAGCACGACGAACTTCTCAGGCTCTGTAAATTCTAACAATACCTGACGGCATACTCCACAGGGTGCAAGGTATTCTTCCGCGTCCCCGCAGACTGCGATCGCCCTAAATTCCCGCTCGCCTTCGGACACTGCTTTAAAGACTGCTGTCCGCTCTGCACAGTTCGTTGGCGTATATGCAGCATTTTCTATATTACAGCCGGTATAGATCCTGCCACTCTTTGTAAGGAGTGCCGCTCCGACCCGGAAGCCTGAATATGGAGAATAGGAATATTCTTTGGCTTCTCCTGCTTTTTTTACTAACAGTTCTTCTGTTTTTTTATCTAAATGCTTTAAATCCAAATGATCTGAATTTAAGTTTTGATCCTGCACTTCACTCATGTACTACCCTCCTCACCTTGCATTTCTGCCCGTAAAATACAGACACGCTTTTCCCTCTGAGTATACCATAATTTTATCGGATACTGTCTGCATATTTATAAAATAATCGTAAATTTTTCTTAAAAAAAGTTTGAAATCGCGGAATTTTTCTTGTGTCGGTATTCATAGAATGTTATGATATATCAGAAACATAAAGGAGGGAAACTATGACTACAAATAATTTTTGCGAATTAACTCCTGAAATTATGGAGCTCTCAAAAAAGTGTTCTGAGGCTGCTACGATCGACCCTGAGTTATATGGTAAATATGATGTAAAACGCGGTCTGCGTGATCTGAATGGTAAGGGTGTTCTTGTTGGTCTGACAGAAATTTCTGATGTCTGCTCCACTAAGATTGTAGACGGAAAATCAGTTCCTGCCGATGGAAGTCTCTACTACCGGGGCTACAATGTAGAGGATATCATCAAAGGAATTGACAAAAGCAGCCATTTCGGTTTTGAAGAGTGTACTTATCTGTTGCTCTTTGGAAAACTGCCTACAAAGGAAGAATTACAGAGCTTTTGTGCACTGTTGAGTGAATACCGTACCCTGCCGACGAGTTTTGTGCGTGATATCATTATGAAAGCGCCGAGCAAGGATATGATGAATACTCTCGCCAGAAGCGTTCTGACTCTGTATTCTTATGATGACCGTGCAGACGATATCACACTGCCGAATGTTCTTCGTCAGTGTCTTCAGCTCATCAGTCTGTTTCCGCTGTTATCGGTTTATGGCTATCAGGCTTACAACCACTATCATGATGGTGCCAGCCTTTTTATCCATGCTCCACAGCCGGAACAGTCTACTGCCGAGACGATCCTGCATGTACTGCGTCCTGACAGCAAATACACACCATTAGAAGCAAAGCTGTTAGACATTGCTCTGATCCTTCATATGGAACACGGCGGTGGTAACAACTCTACTTTTACCACACATCTCGTCTCCTCTTCAGGAACCGATACTTATTCTGCGATCGCAGCAGCCATCGGCTCTTTAAAAGGTCCAAGACACGGCGGTGCGAATATCAAAGTTGTAAAAATGTTTGATGATATGAAAAAACATTTACACGACTGGACCGATGAAACTGAGGTAGAAGCATACCTGCGGGCACTTTTGAACAAAGAGGCCTTTGACCATGCCGGACTGATCTATGGTATGGGTCACGCAGTATACTCACTTTCCGATCCCCGTGCAAGGATCTTCCGCTCTTTCGTAGAAGAACTGTCACAGGAAAAAGGACTCAATGAGGAATTTGCACTCTACACTTTAGTAGAACGCCTTGCACCAAAAGTCATTGCCGAAGAAAGAAAAATTTACAAAGGTGTCAGTCCAAATGTGGATTTCTTCTCCGGATTTGCTTACAGCATGTTAGATCTTCCGTTAGAGCTTTACACTCCTATTTTTGCGATCGCCCGTATTGCCGGATGGAGTGCTCACCGTTTAGAAGAATTATCTTACAATGGCAAGATCATGCGTCCTGCCTATAAAAATGTCTGTGACCACAGGGAGTTCATTCCTATGGATCAGCGTTAACAAGATTGTTTTCACGATCAGACATCTTATGCCCTAATGAAAACAGAAAGAGAATTCCCAAAGTCACTATCGACTTTCAGGAATTCCCTCTTTCCTTTTTCTTTCTGCTTCTTTTTTCGGATTTTTATCTTTCTGATCTCCACATTTTATTTCAGATATTTTTCTCTGGCACTTCTCATTTCCTTACAGAACCATAATACCGCTATAATAAAAACAGTCAATGCAATGATATTCAATAATTTAATGGAGCCAAGACCATACTCATTGATCGTGCAGACCGCTCCATAGACAATACAAAGGATTCCAAATACCAGAGTCTTTTGATACATCGCCTCACAAAATCCTACCGGATCTTTGCAGCCGGTCAACTCTTCTGCCGGGATCAACATACTTGCCGGCACATTGGTCTTATGCATCTGTAACGCTCCCCGTACAATTAAAAATCCATATCCTAAAATTACAATATCAAAAATCATCAGAAAATTAATTGATTCCATGTTTTCCTCTCTTTTCTCCTGTTATTTTGCAAATGTCCATCATGCAAGCATGTTGACTCGCTTGCACTCATTATATCATTCTTATCCTGTTTTGCAATTTACTTTCTTGTTATTTTCGGTAATTTTCGTCGATATTCGTCAAATGTCACAAAATAACGATTGAATCATACCGGTAATTAGTGTAAAATAAAATAAATACATTAGATTATTGGAGGGTTTCGTGTATGTTACTTGAAAACGCAAAAATATTAGTTGGTGATGATTCTATTCTTGCCAGAAAACAGCTAAAGGATGTGCTGACTTCTTTCGGTGCTAAGAACTTTATTGATGCAGCGAACGGTCAGGAAGCGATCGATCAATATAAAGCCGAAAAACCGGATCTCGTATTTTTAGATATCGTAATGCCTGTTAAAGACGGCATTGCTGCTGTACAGGAAATCTGTGAATTTGACGCTTCCGCAGATATTGTGATCGTATCTTCTGTCGGAACACAGCATCAGTTAAAACAGGCAATCGAAGCAGGTGCAAAGGACTTTGTTCAGAAACCTTTAAATGCAGAACAGGTGGAGAATATTATTAAGATTCGATTTGAAGGGAGATAAGCTATGTATACACAATTTTTTGGCAACTATCTTTTGGAAAAAGACATCATTACCACAGAACAGCTTTTAGATGCTTTACAGGAGCAGTCTAAGGTTCATTTAAAACTGGGTACTCTTGCGATCCATGAAGGATATATGACTGCCGGCGAGGTAGATAATATCATTATCATGCAGACGCATCAGGATAAGAAATTTGGAGAACTTGCCATTGAAGAAGGTTATCTGACAGAAGAACAGGTCAATGCTCTTTTAGAGGCTCAGAAACCGGACTATCTGCTTCTTGGACAGGCTTTAATTGAGAAAGGAATCCTGACCAATACACAGTTTGAAAATATTCTGATCGAATATCAGTCTGACAATGAGATTTACAACTTAGATCTTACGGATTTCCAGAAGAAAAAATTCGATGAGATGATCCACGGACTGGGTGATCATATTGATGAATTACAGTCGAAACGTTTAGTAGAATATTTACAGCTTTTAATTACTAATCTGATTCGTTTTATCGGCAATGATTTTACCATCCTCTCTCCGCTTCCATGCAAAGAGTATCCTGCTGTTTACTGTGTAAACCAGAATATTGATGGTGCTTTCACGGTAAGCTCTTATTTAGACACTACCGAAGTAGCTGCGATTGAATTTGCATCCCGTTATGCAAATGACAGCTTTACAGAATTTGATGACTATGTAAAAGCTTCCCTAGAAGATTTCTTAAATCTTCACAACGGATTATTCAATGTAAATATGTCAAATACTTATTCTACCGAGCTTCAGCTTTTACCGCCTGAGGTTCATACCGATTGTTTACTGACCTTTGAAGACGAGCATTTCATCCTTCCGGTTATCTATCCGTTTGGAACATTGAATTTTATCTTCTATATTTCTAAATCTAAATAATGAAACGTTCAGATTTTAAGATAGGATTTTCCAAATTTACTTACATGATTCTACATACTACAAAGCAAAGAACTCCGGTACCAACCGGAGTTCTTTGTTTGAAACCTTATCTTATTGCAGTTCTTCTCAAGCACAGGACACTGTTGTCTCAATACTTTTTGAGCACAGGCATTCCTGTATATTGCAGTTTCCCTGCTTCTGCTTATATGTTCAATAATATTTCTAAATTACATGCCAAGAAATTCTTTGACTACTTTTGGCATCTCATCCACTTCACAGGTTGCCTTATGACGTACCGGTGCATTGCGAATCTCTTCGATCGCATTTGGTATTTTTACATTGCCGATCTTGGATAATTCATCGATCAGTTCAAACTCTTCCATTGTATCGTATTTTGGATCGATCGCATCCATAACACTTCTGCTGAATTTGAACGGACTTGCTGTAGATGCAATGACAGTTGTGGTCTGGTCATCCTTTGTCTCTGCTTTATATTTTCCATATACACTTGATGCAACTGCTGTATGTGTATCTAAAATATATCCGGTTTTTTCATAAAGTGTACGGATTGCCTCTGCAGTCTCTTCTTCGCTTGCATAATTTCCATAGAAATCTTTTAATTTTTCCTGCATCTGTGGTGTGATCTCATAGACACCTTCTTTTGTCAGTGCAGTCATAAATTCTACATTCTTCTTTGCATCATTTCCGGCTGCCCAGTAGATCAGACGCTCTAAGTTTGAAGAGATCAATATATCCATAGATGGAGAGGATGTCAGGATAAACTCACGATTCTTGTCATATTTTCCGGTTTCAAAGAAATCATAGAGTACTTTATTCTCATTGGATGCACAGATTAATTTTGCAACCGGAAGTCCCATATTTTTTGCATAAAATGCAGATAAGATATTTCCAAAGTTTCCGGTCGGTACTACGATGTTAATTTTCTCATCTTTTGCAATTTTTCCATTTGCATATAATTTTGCATAAGCATATACATAATATGTAATCTGCGGTATGAATCTTCCGATATTGATGGAGTTTGCAGAAGAAAACTGATATCCTGCAGCATCTAACTCTTTTGCTAACTCTTTGTCAGAAAACATCTTCTTCACACCGGTCTGTGCCTGGTCAAAGTTGCCGTTGATTCCGACTACATAGGTGTTATCCCCTTTCTGGGTTACCATCTGCTGCTTCTGGATCGGGCTGACTCCGTCTTTTGGATAAAAGACAACGATCTTTGTTCCCTCTACATCTGCAAATCCTGCCAATGCTGCTTTTCCTGTGTCTCCGGAAGTTGCTGTTAAGATCACGATCTCATTATTTACCTGATTTTTCTTTGCTGCTGTTGTCAGTAAATGAGGAAGGATTGACAATGCCATGTCTTTGAATGCAATGGTTGCCCCATGGAACAGTTCTAAATAATATGCTCCATCTGCCTCTACTAACGGTGCGATCTCTTCTGTGTCAAATTTGCTGTCATATGCCTTATTGATACAGTTCTTTAACTCTTCTTCGGTAAAGTCAGTAAAAAAGAGCTTCATGACCGCATATGCTGTCTCCTGATAAGACATCTTCGCTAACTCTTCGATTGTAACATCCAGCTTCGGGATCGACTCCGGCACAAATAATCCGCCATCATCTGCAAGTCCTTTTAAAATTGCCTTGGATGCAGTTACTTTTTCTTCACCATTTCTTGTACTTGAATATAACAAATCCATCTTCTTATCCTCTTCCTGTTGTTCTATTTGCTTCGCTGATTTTCATTATAATGAAAGGAATATCGACTGTCAATATGCGATTATGTGTGATATAATGAGTGCAAACGAGTCATCATGCGTAGCAAACCTAAGCATATCAAATCCCACACACAAAAGGAGCCCCCATGTTACCAGGCGTATATCCGGCAAAACGAAAAGACGGCACCCCATATTTCCGTGCCGGTATCCATTATAAAAACAAACATATCAGCCTTGGCAGCTACACAGAGGAATCCCTTGCCCACAATGCCTATTCCCAGGCAGATTCTCTGCTCCATGATAGCGGGATCTCTTTAGAGACTGCACTCTTTTCTTCCCAATTCCTTTCTTTTGAAAAAATTGTAGTCCTCTGTAACTTCCGCGACAATGGCATGTACATCAAAACACCCATTTATCTGCGCCGTAACTATTTTTCCTATTACTTTAGTAAAAATGAAGAATATAAATTCGATATTGACGACCTTTTTTTCTATTCCCAGCATAAGATCTTACGCCGGGGTGGACGTTTATTTGTCAATGAATATGGAATGCAGACCAGCATCTTCTCCCGCTACGGCATCCCAAGCCATGGTGTTCCGGGCAGGGATTTTACCTTTGCTAACGGTGATTCTACTGATCTGCGCTATTCTAACGTGATTCTTTTAAACTCCTACCATGGAGTCATCCGCCATGTCCAAAACGGAATGGTACGTTTTAAAGCCCGTATCCATATCAATGGCAATTATATCATCGGTTCTTATTCAACATCCGTCAAAGCGGCTGTTGCTTATAATAAGGCGGTAGACCTTGCAAAACGTCACGGTATTGCAAAGAATTTTCCTGAAAATTATGTAGAAGAGCTCTCTGCAAAAGAATATGCAGAGCTCTATACCAAAATTAAAATCTCAAAAAAATTCCTTGCCTACTTAGATTCTTTGCAGTCTATTTCTGATTGATGTAGTTGACAAGCCCTTCTGCCTTAATGATCTTTTGCATAAATTCCGGGAATGGCTGTCCCTGGAATGTCGTTCCCTTCGTCACATTGGTGATCACTCCGGTATCGAAATCCACTTCCACTTCATCTCCTGCTTCAATGCCTTTTGCTGCCGCAGGACACTCAATGATCGGCAATCCGATATTAATTGCATTACGATAAAATATTCTTGCAAATGTTTCTGCTATGACACAGCTTACACCCGCCGCCTTGATCGCAATTGGGGCATGTTCTCTGGAAGAACCACATCCGAAGTTCTTATCTGCAACAATCAAATCACCGCTTTTTACCTGATTTACAAATTCCTTGTCAATATCTTCCATGCAATGTGCTGCAAGTTCTTTCGGGTCTGAGGAATTCAGATATCTTGCAGGAATAATGACATCGGTATCTACATTATCTCCGTATTTAAATACGCTTCCATGTGCTTTCATCTTCTACCTCCTACAATGTATCCGGTCCTGAGATTTTTCCGGTTACGGCACTTGCTGCTGCAACGGCAGGACTTGCTAAATATATTTCCGAATCAACATGTCCCATACGTCCGACAAAGTTACGGTTTGTCGTAGAGACACATTTTTCTCCTGCTGCTAAAATTCCCATATAACCGCCAAGACACGGTCCACAGGTCGGTGTGCTGACAACGGCACCTGCTTCGATAAAGGTCTTTAAGAGTCCCTCTTCCATTGCCTGTAAATAAATCTTTTGTGTCGCAGGGATAATGATCACGCGAAGACCTTTGGCTACTTTTTTGCCTTTTAAGATTTCTGCTGCACATCTTAGATCATCAATTCTTCCGTTGGTACAGGAGCCGATGACTACCTGATCGATCGTAATATCTCCCACCTCGTCAATGGTCTTTGTATTCTCTGGAAGATGTGGAAATGCAACGGTGGATTTTAACGTATTTAAGTCAATCGTGATCTCCTGCTCATACTCTGCATCCGCATCTGCCTCATAGATCTGATATGGGCGTTTGGAATGTTCTTTCATGTATGTCTCGGCTAACTCATCCACCGGGAAGATTCCATTTTTTGCTCCGGCTTCAATTGCCATGTTTGCAATGGTAAAGCGGTCATCCATTGTCAGATTTGCCACTCCTTCTCCGGTAAATTCCAAAGATTTATAGAGCGCTCCATCCACGCCGATCATACCGATCAAATGTAAGATGACATCTTTTCCGCTGACCCATTCAGATGGTGCTCCGGTCAACTCTACCTTGATTGCCGCCGGTACTTTGAACCATGCTTTTCCTGTTGCCATTCCGGCTGCCATGTCTGTACTTCCGACTCCGGTGGAAAATGCTCCAAGTGCTCCATATGTACAGGTATGTGAATCCGCACCGATGATCACATCTCCCGCAACGGTCAAGCCCTGCTCCGGTAAAAGTGCATGCTCGATTCCCATCTGTCCTACATCAAAATAATTTGTGATCTCATGTTTGCAGGCAAACTCTCTGACACATTTACAATGCTCTGCTGATTTGATGTCTTTGTTCGGTACAAAATGATCCAGTACCAAAGCTATTTTGTCTTTATGGAACACACCGTCCGTCTTCATTTTTTCCATCTCATGGATTGCGACCGGTGATGTAATATCATTACCCAGAACCAAATCCAAATCCGCTTCAATCAACTGTCCGGCACATACAGAGTCCAGACCGGCATGTGCTGCCAAAATTTTCTGCGTCATTGTCATTCCCATGCATAGTTCCTCCTTTTGTTCTGTCATAATTTTAGTGTGAAAACGTATGTAATATCTATTGTTGCTATCATAGCACAGAACATGCTATAATAACAATACATATTAAACATATTTATTATAACTTTTTGTTATGGAGGAATTATGTATCAGAATTTATCATCCTACCGGATTTTTTATACGGTTGCAAATACAAAAAATATTTCTAAGGCAGCAAAGGAACTCTACATCAGCCAGCCTGCAATCAGTAAATCTATCCAGAAATTAGAGGAAAGTCTTGGCACAAAACTGTTTGAACGAAGTTCCCGCGGTGTTGCACTGACAGATTCCGGAGAACTCCTTTATACACATGTAAAATCTGCCTTTGAAACACTAAGCATCGGAGAAGACCGTCTGCGGCGCTCCATTGAACTTGGAATCGGTCATCTGACGATCGGTGTCAGCTCTACCCTGTGCAAATATGTGCTTTTACCTTATCTGAAAGAATTTATCAAGGAGAATCCGCACATTAATATCTCCATTTCCTGTCAGTCTACCAACCAGACCTTAAAACTCCTAGAAGAAGAAAAACTGGATGTCGGTCTGATCGGTAAGCCTTATCTGTTAAAAAACATTGATTTTTATTCTTTGCGTGAAATTGAGGATATTTTCGTTGCCACAAAGGATTATCTGCACAACTTAAGCGTCCGTGGTGTCCGTCATGACCAGATTTTACAAAGTGCCACACTTATGCTGTTAGATAAAGAAAATATGACACGTCAGTATATTGATGACTATTTTCAGGAAAATTATATCTCCTTACAGGATATCATTGAAGTGTCTAATATGGATCTCGTCATTGAAATGGCTAAGGTCAGCCTCGGCGTCGGCTGTGTCATCAAGGATTTTGTCAAAGAGGAATTACAAAACGGTACGCTTTTAGAAATCCCGCTTGGCATCCCGATCCACAAACGGGAAATCGGTTTTGCCTATAACCGGGATATCAAAGTGTCGGATTCCTTAGAAAAGTTCATTCATTTTTATGAATCCTTCCGTTAGATTTTCTACTCAGAACAAAAATTGTCTTTCCTATAGAGATTAGGGTATCAAAAGGCGACTCACAACTTAATGGCTGGCAACTTGCACAAAACCGAGACTGCTTTTGTGACTTTGGGAGAAAATTAGTAAATCTTAGTCTGGCTGTTAATATATAGTGTTTTGCTGCCATGGACGGCAGCAAAAGTCTTAATGCCCCATGGACGGGGCGTTTAAGACGTACACGTCACTCTATTGCAGCCTGACTCAGACAGACTTAGATTTTCTTATTTTCGTACAACGGAACAAAATAGACCCGGATTTGTGCAAGTTGCCAATCCAAAAATTTCAAACCGTCTTTTGCCCCTAATCCTATAGAGTAAAAAAACCGCAATAGCAAACTCTAACATCCATGATGTCCTGCTACTGCGGCTTATAAAACATCTGTCCGGACAACATCTGCTTTTAAAACCATCCCACGCATCGTCCGATCCAGTAAATGAGTCCTAACACCCAGCTTGTAAAAATTCCATAGAGGATGACCGGTCCTGCGATCGTAAATATCTTACATCCGATTCCAAACACCTGACCCTCTTTTTTGAACTCGATTGCCGGCGAAGCCACGGAATTGGCAAATCCGGTGATTGGCACCAATGCCCCGGCACCTCCCCATTTTGCGAACGTTGGGTAAATATTAAATCCTGTTAGAATAATACTCAACAAAATTAACAACATACTGCACCAGCTTCCTGCTGTCTCTTTGTCAAGTCCAAACCGGTTCATAGCTACGTTTAAGATCACCTGACCGATAACACATATAACACCTCCTACGATAAACGCTTTTACCATATTTCCAAAAAGATTATTCGTCGGAGTCACCTGTTTTACATACTCATTATACTCTTCATTTTGAATCTGCTTATCTTCTTCCTTCACTCTGTTTTCCTCCTTATGACAGCGTACTCATATACCCTGTCCAAAAATAGAACAATGCACCCGCCATTTTTCCAAATGCCATAAATGCCAGTGCCCATGCCAGTCCGATACTCAATTTATAACGCCGGAACACAATGGGAAATGTATTGATGATCTCTGCTAAAGAAACGGCAATGCAGCCCACAAAAATGCCTGCACAAAAACCAAATATGATCAACAAAATCCTGCCTGCCGGCATGGACATATCCGAATAGGTGGAGATTATATTTCCAACAACGCCCCCTAACAGGATCATCGTTTCATAAGAGAATACCGCCCTTGCCGTATTCGACTTTCCGATCAGTCTCGGGATAACACCGATGGCAATTAAAAAAGCAAATGTTCCGGCAGATACTGCAAAGCCTGCAAACAATCCCATCAATGCTAAGATCACATGGTTAACCCACATCGATATTGCTTCCTCCCCTGCTGCTGTTTTCGATAAATGTTGTATCTATATCATTTTCATACTTACGCATTTCCACCTGCAGCGGAGTCGGGTCCGGTGTGATCTTCTTTCTTCCGACATGGTTAAAAAATACCAGGATTCCAAACGCAATACCGATAGAATAAAACACTTCCAGTTCCGTAAATCCACTGGACTCTTTTCCCATCACCTGCATATAAAATTTTGCAAAAACTTCACTGACGCCGACATCGTTATTGAATGCCATGATCGTAAAGGCGGAACCGAAAAAGATCACAATGCACAATAAAATGGTCTTTAAATAAGCAACCCCCATCGGTGGATTCAGTCTTGGCACATATTCCACAATAAAGTCTGCCTCACCCTCATTTTGCACATCTGCATTCGGATAATCCTCATGGATCAGCTGAATGATCTTTAATATGGAAAATACCTGAAACTGATTTTTTTTCGCATGCGTTCCCTGAAAAGAATACACTTTTTTCTGACGGATCTTGCGCAACATCCCGACATCCGTACACTCAATTTTCGCGATGTCACCCAGCGTAATATTGCGGTTATGCACCAATACATTTTTATCTATCTTAATATAAATCGTCTGACTGCTCATCTATTCCTCCATCACCAGCACAGCACCTGCCATATTCTGTGCCTGTTTTCCTGCACGATCATAACAAAGGAGCCCAACTACCAATACAATGACGATCATGGAAAACAGACACAGTCTGTATGTCTTCTGTTTCATCTTATCACCTCGTTTTTCCATTTGCCTCTAGTATGTCAGTTTTTTCTAAAAATATTCTTTTCTTTTTTATTAAAATAAAGATTGACAAGCTCCTCTTTTTTGCATACTTTATTTATAGATTGCGTGAGGTCATTTCTCACACATCGCTAATTTACAATGATACAAATACACGAGGTCACTATGAATAAAAATCAGGAAATTTTATCTTTGGCAGTGCTTGCCGGAGAAATTCTCATAAAAAACGGAGGCGAAATTTTTCGCGTGGAAGATACGATGATGAGGATCATTGAATCCTACGGCATCACAGACTACAATGTCTATGTTCTCTCAAACGGAATTTTTGCCACCATTGATGAACAGGGCAGCCACCCCTACAGTCTGGTCCGTCATGTTGCTTTCAGCAATGTAAATTTAGAACGGATTGCTGCCGTAAACCAGCTCTCCCGCGAAATCTGTGAGTTCCACTATCCTCCGGGAGAAGCTATCAAAAAAATGAAAAGCTGCAGCACCCTTCTCAGTGAAAAACAGTTACTCCGACACCTGGCTTCCGGATTTGGCTGTGCCGCATTTACCCTGCTTTTTGGTGGAAAATATTTAGACTGCTTTTTTTCTCTTTTTATTGGAATTGCCCTGCAGTCCTTTTTGTACCATGCCAGAATACGGCAGTCCTCCCGCTTTTTTTATACGATTGCCGCAAGTGCTCTCGTAACGGCACTCAGCATTTTACCTTATGCCCTGCATGCACCTGTCATGGTCGATAAAATGGTCATCGGTTGTATCATGCCACTTGTTCCGGGACTGCTTTTAACCAATGCCATTCGGGATTTCTTTAATGTAGATTTTCTTTCCGGTGTCATTCACATGGTAGACGCACTTGTAACAGCCCTTTGTATTGCTGTGGGAGTCGGTGCCGTGATGACCTGTTACCAGTTTTTCGGAGGTACTTTATTATGATCGGACAATTATTATTAGCGTTTATTTCTACCTTTGCTTTTGCCATACTGTTTTCTGCTCCACGCTCACAGTATTTTGCCTGTGGTCTTTGCGGCTGCTTTACCTGGGGAATGTACCTGCTTTTTCAAAAGTTCGGCAACAGTGTTGTAATCGCCGCCCTTTTTGCTACCTTCTTTGTAACCGTTTTAGCAAGAATACTTTCTATTATAAAAAAAGCTCCCGTTACTATTTATCTGGTAACAGGAATCCTTCCTTTAGTTCCGGGTGCCGGAATCTACTATACCTCCTATTACTTTATCATGGGAGATATGAGCCGGTTCTCACAGTACGGAATCAGTACCGTGAAAGTTGCCGGTTCGATCGTGCTTGGCATTATCTTCGGTTTTGCGCTTCCACAGAGCCTCTTTAACAGGCTTTCAAAGCTTGTGCATAAAGATTAACGTTTTATATTTTTTATTGCTGTCCGGCGATCTTTGCCGCCAGATCCTCCAGATATTCCCAGCGCTCCATTTTCTCTTCAAGCTGCTGCTCGACCTGCTCTTTTTCTTCCATCAGTTCCCCCAGTCTGACAGAATTGGTGGCATTTGCCGTCATATCCGCATCGAGCTTTTCGAGTTTTTCTTCCAGAGCGGCAATGTCGTCCTCGATCGTCTCATACTCTCTCTGCTCTTTATAGCTGAATTTCAGTTTCTTTTCATGCTTCCAGGTTGCCGTCGAATCTGTTTTTTCGGATATGTCATCCCCAGACTCCTGGCTCCTTGCAGTTCCAGTTGCACCAGACTGTGCCATTCCGTTTTCTCCCGGCGTTCTGCCTTCCTCTGCCAGACGGTTCCTATAATCGGTATATCCGCCCTCATACTGTCTGACTGTGCCATCTCCTTCAAATGCAAAAATGCGGCGCACCACACGGTCGAGGAAATAACGGTCATGGGATACGGTAATGACAATGCCATCATAATTATCCAGATAGTCCTCTAAAATGGTAAGCGTGCGTGTGTCAAGGTCGTTGGTCGGCTCGTCTAAGATCAATACGTTTGGTGCCTCCATCAAAACCCGTAGCAGATTTAAACGGCGCTTTTCTCCACCGGAAAGTTTTCCGATTGGACTGTACTGTTGCGAGGATGGGAATAAAAAGCGCTCTAACATATTGGACGCTGACACCAGACCATCTTTCGTCCTGACAAACTCCGCTGTATTTTTAATATAATCGATCACTTTCTCATTTGGATCCATGTAGGCAATTCCAGCATCTTTTGTGTTCTCAATCTCCTGCGTATAATAGCCGATCCTGATCGTCTGTCCGATCGTAACCGTCCCTGCATCCGGGGTAATCCTGCCGTCAATGATCTTCATCAGCGTTGTCTTTCCACTGCCGTTTGGCCCGATAAACCCGATCCGGTCGCCTTTTAGGAAAATATAGGAAAAATCAGACAGCAGTACTTTGTCATCATATGCTTTTCTGATATGATCCAGCTCGATCGTGGTCTTTCCCATCCGGGAAGTGACCGAACTCATCTCCACACTTCCGTCCGCTTCCACTCCTGTCTCATCCCGCAGCTGCTCATAACGCTTGATCCTTCCCTTCTGCTTTGTGGTACGTGCTTTTGCCCCACGTCTGATCCAGGCTAACTCTTTGCGCAGGATGTTCTGTCTCTTTTTCTCGCTCGCCTGCTGCATCTCTTCCCGCTCTGCCTTGCGTTCCAGATAGCCGGAATAATTGGTGTCATAGCTGTAAATGCTGCCACGGTCGATTTCCACGATACGATTACAGACACTGTCCAGAAAATAGCGGTCATGCGTTACCATGATAAGGGAACCGCGCCATTTTTTTAAGAAATCTTCCAGCCAGTCTGCCATAGCAGAATCCAGATGGTTGGTCGGCTCGTCTAATAAGAGCACATCACAGGGCACCAGAACCGCTGCCACCAGTGCCAGTCTCTTTCGCTGTCCACCGGAAAGCTCCCCGGTCTTCTGCTCAAAATCATAGATACCGAGTTTCGTCATCATGGTCCTGGCATCACTGGAAGCATTCCAGAGTTCTGCCTCCCCCGCATGCTCCTTTGCTGCTGCAAGAACGGCATCCAGTACCGTCATCTCCGGGTCAAAAACCGGATTCTGCGGCAGGTAGCGTACCACGATATGGTTTCCCTTTGTAACGGTTCCCTCTTCCGGCTGTTCCAGTCCGGCTATGATACGGAGCAGGGTGGATTTTCCGGTTCCATTGATACCGATGATTCCCACCTTTTCGCCTTCCTGCAAATAAAAGGAAGCTCCTTGAAAAAGCTCCCTCTCTGTGTATGATTTTGTGATGTTTTCAACGTTGATAATGTTCATATTGTCTCCATTCCCGGCTGTATTCTACCCTATAAAAAGCTTCGGATATAGCGCAGACAATCCTCTTCCGGCATTGGTCTGCCATAATAATATCCCTGTATGTAATCTACCCCCAGCCGTTCCATCTCATCACTCTGTTCTTTGTTCTCAATCCCCTCGATGATAAGCGGAAGTCCTAACTCCTTCATAATATTGATCTCATTCTGCAATACCACCCGTGCCGAATGGTTTTCAAAATATGCCCACACGATCTCTTTATCGATCTTGATCTCCTGGAATGGGAAGCGGATCAGATAAGAACAGTTCGCATTGCCACTTCCATAATCATCCAGTGCAAAGGACATTCCCAGTTTTCCCAGTTCCCTCATATGGCGTTGCAACAGTTCCGGTGCACGGACTGCAGTTCCCTCTGTAAGTTCCAGTGAGATCATCGTTGGCGGCACATGGAATTTTTCAAGCACCGGAATGATCGTTTCTTTTAAATTCTGACGGAAACACTGCACCGCCGACACATTGACATGCACGGTCCGTATGCCAAGTGAATCGTTTGACAGCACATGCCTGGATAAAAATTTGCAGCACTCCTCGAGTACCTGTTCACCAATTTTAAGGATCATTCCGTTTTTCTCCGCGATCGGAATAAACTCTTCCGGTGAAATAAAGCCCAGTTCTCCATCACGCAGGCGCACCAGTGCCTCAAGCGAAGTGATCTTTTTTTCTTTGAGTGAATAGATTGGCTGATAATATACTTCAAAAGAGCGTTGCCTGATTGCCTGTTCCATTGCAAGTTCTATGCTGTTTCTGCGTCGGTATTTCTCTAAAAATGAAGCATTTGTCTCAAATATCGTCTGGCTGGTCTCGCGTTTGGCTCGCTCTAAGAGATATTCTATCATATTTTTGTACTCAGGGATGGTAGAAAAATCTTCCGGATAGTGCTGCACAATGAGTGCCAGATCCAAAGCAACCTCATTGCCCTGTACCTGCCAGCCCAGGAGGAAACGTTTTTTTATCTCTTCTTCCATCCGTTTTCGCTCTTTTTCCGTATCTGCAATGATGTGAAACGTATCTTCCGCACTCTGGAACACATGAAATTTTCCGCACTGTCTTACCAGAAAACGTCCAACATCATCTAAAAGCTGATTTCCGTTTTCAAATCCAATGACACTCGTGATATGATGGAACCGGCGGATATGTACGGTCATCACTGACTTTTTCTCCCGGTACTGTAACATCTGTTTGATCTGCAGGGAAAATGCCTCTTCATTTGCCACTCCGGTTACCACATCCACCAGTTCATTGCGCCCCTGCATTGCCAGATATAACATCAACAGAATAATTACATTCGCTGTACTTGTCAGAAGCTGTCCCCGGAACTCAAACTGCAATACAATTGCTCCTACTGCAGTTGCCGTATAAGTAAGTATGATCACAGACATACGTTTTCCTATTCTCTTACGGTACAGCAGGATTAAAAGCAGATTGAGCAAAAAGTAATAGACGATGTAGGCGTATCCAAACCATGCGCCCTCTCCCTGATAATACTGTCCTTCATCAAAATAGTAGAAAAACGGCTTCCATACATTGATGATGACCATTGCCTCAAAAAACAGAAATGGGATCAGCCCCATCATATGGATGCCCCTGCCGCTCCCCTTTTCCAGCTCGCATATCGTGAGCATATAGGAAAAAATACAATAAGAGCAAAGTCCCTCAAGTGCAAAAAAAGCAAACGCAAACAGTTCATTCCAGACCTCTGGAATGAACGCTGCATTTGCAATTCCCATACATGATAAAATATTAAAAATACATTCTCCAATACACACAAACAGCAGTTTCAAAAATACCCTGCCACTGCGGGTCGGAAACTGACGAACCATCCAAAAATGAAGCAGGATGATCGTCATAATAATAAGCGACGCTATTTCAAAATCATAATTATAGTGCACCACCCGTCTCTTCCTCCTGTTTGCGCTCTTCCTGTGCCTCTTTTGCCTCTATGATCGCCTCATTCAGCTGAAGCATCTTTGCATCCAGCATAGAAACAATCCCGGAACATTCCCGCAGGTCACGGCTGATATAATCCGGTGCATTTCCCTCAAATTTGTAATAGATCTTGTGCTCTAAGCTCGCCCAGAAGTCCATTGCCATGGTTCTTATCTGGATCTCAACCTTTGTATCAATGACACGGTCTGTCAGAAAGATCGGAACCGTCACTAGCATATGGTAACTCTTGTAACCACTTTCTTTTGGCTGTTTGATATAATCCTTGATTGAGATCACGGTCAGGTCATTCTGTCTGCCGATCATCTCTGCCAGCCGGTAGATATCGGATGTAAACGAACACACGATACGGATTCCGGCAATATCATTGATGTGCTGTACCATGTTGTCAATCGAACTCTCATAGCCATATCGTTTTAATTTCTTTACGATACTCTCCGGTGATTTGATCCTGGATTTGATATATTCGATCGGATTGTACTGATGAACCTGTTGAAATTCGTCATTTAAAATCTCTACTTTGGTCCGGACTTCCTTTAATGCTGAGTTGTATAAAAATCGAATGGTATTCCAGCTGTCAATGCCATCATTAATCTCAAGCGGTCTATCCATACTATCCCTCCAAGCCTGTTCTCTTGTTCCAGTATAGCATATTTTGCTATAAAATGGGCTATACTTTTTCATTTTTTGTGTCTTTTTTTATATTTCAGCTGCCAGTGGGGCTGCCACTTATAAATATCTGACCATGTATCAGTTCGGATTATAACAAATTTCAGACCATACTTTCCTAAGAAATAAATCTCATTATGATTTCGAGAAAAATCCGAGAATTTTAAAAAGCGTTTCTGAAAAAATAGGACCTGTCTTTTTACGAAAGAACAGCATACGTGCGACTGTCTGTCGGATGCATACAACAAGTGAGATCTTTCTATCTGCACTAAAAGGTCGCTCACACAGACGTTAGAAAGCCTTGCTCCGGAACTCAAAGCCTCCTGCTATTGAAGCGATTGGCAGGAGGCTTTTCAAACATCCGTCGCTGGCGGCTGCGTTTTGTGT
>ENA-ORNF01001691-ORNF01001691.1-human-gut-metagenome-genome-assembly--contig:-NODE-1691-length-18519-cov-4.386644_pt1 | contig 18519 bp, 15 predicted proteins | sample MGYA00242110_ERZ509012 | MGnify/ENA primary metagenome ERZ509012 (study PRJEB26280, sample SAMEA2338714) | human gut metagenome | biome: human gut; feature: human-associated habitat; material: faeces...
GAGACAATGACGGGCGACAGCGGACACATGCCGCTGATGATCTACAACTTGTTTGGATATGACGGACAAGTAAAGCCAGTGCAAAGCTCGTTGAAGAAAGGCGAACAGCTTGACGTCAATGTCAAGTGTATAGCAAATATGTCTACAGTCCACGACTTTAATGGCGGCATTTCGGTGGTCATCTACGACGAGGACTTCAATTGCGTGGCATTCTCGACGATAAAGAATGCCGAGATTCCGGCAGGCAACATGATCAGCTCCAATCTGATGTATTCGTTTGACGAACAGCTGAACAACCTTCCTGACGGCAAATACACGATATGGGCAGTGTCGCGCGAGGCGGACAGATTAAACGATTGGATTCGCATGTACTACGACGATGCAACGATAATGAACGTGAAAGGCAACGACATCACCTTCGGCGAGTCGGTCGATCTTGCGCTCGCCGCACCAATAACAGCCGACAAAAATCCTATCAACCCGGGTGACAAAGTGAAGTTCTCGGTTTCCATCAGCAACAAGACCAAAGTGAACGTGAAAGGCAATCTTCTTTGCGAGTTGCGCGACGTGGAGGCCGGCACAGTGCTTACGACAACAAAACCGGCGGTGTCGCTTGGCGACAAAGACAAAGTCGACCTTATCGTGACAATGACAATGATGAAGGCATCGGTTAAGCAGGGACGTAAATACTCGTTCAACGTGGTAAGCTTCAACAACGGCTCCACCGACTTCGCGATAGCCGACGCACAGCCGTTTGAGTTTGTGGCAGGCGAGGCAGGCGTCGGCAATGTCGAGACATCGGCAGCCGTAAGCGTCTATCCGAACCCGACCGAGGGATTTGTCAACGTAAACGCAGCCGACGAAGTAATCTCGGTAGAGGCGTATGCCGCCGATGGACGCCTTGCCGCTCGTTCGGAAGGCGAGTCGGGAATCGACCTGAGCCAATGCGCACCGGGCATCTATATGCTCAAAGTGGCTACAGCGGCAGGCACAACGGTGAGCCGCGTGGTGAAGAAGTAGCATAGACACATATACGATAATATTCAGCCCCCGAAGCACGGATGCTCCGGGGGCTGATTCTTAAAAATAGATGGATGAATAATTGTCTATTCCATAAATCCCGACGACAGCCAGTTGAACGCGCGTTCCTTGATGGAATCAGATTCGCTGAGCAGTTGCACAAACTTCTTGGCACTGCTTTTCTGGTATGAATCCTTCAGCACGTGTATGCAACCCTCCATCTCGTAGGTGTTGCCCGGCACGTCGAGTCTCACTGCATGGATCCCCTCCACTCCGTAGATTGTGGCTTCCGACACGATTGTCACCAAATTGCTCTCCCTCACCAGCTTCAGCAGGATGTTGACCTCGTTCAGCTCAATGCGAGTGTTGAAGCGGTATGCCTTGCCTTCCACCATTGAGTCGAAGGCATTTCGCGCCTGCAAGCCCTTGCTCGGCAGAGCGAAATCGTAGCCCTGCAGTTCCTCGAGCGTCACCTTCTGCCTCTTTGCCAGCGGATGGCTCTCCGACACGATTGCCACCAAATGGTTGTCGAAAAGGATGTGTGACGATATGCGCGCATATTGCGCCGTCCCCGTAGGCTTGAAAGCCAGCACAAAGTCGAGGTCGCGCTTGTCGAGCATCGCCATCAGTTCCTCCATCGTCTTGTAGAAGATGTTGAGTTTCACGTTCGGGTACAGCTTCATAAACGACAGCAGCGTTTCGGTGAGGATAGGCGAGAACGTGTATGTCACGCCGATGTTTAGCGAACCGGTGACCACATTCTTTATGTCGCGGATATGCTCCACGCAGCTGTCTGCGGTGTGTAGCGTCTTTCGCGCATACGGCAGCAGTTCCTCACCGCTTTCGGTCAGCACTACCCCGTGGGTGTTTCGCTCGAACAGTTGCGTTCCGAGTTCCGCCTCAAGTTGCTTTATCTGTTGAGAAAGCGTACTTTGCGTGATGTAAAGGTTGCGCGCTGCCTCAGAAAAGTTGAGCAGTTCGGCAGTTTTGACGAAATATTTCAGTTGTCTTAATTCCATAGGGCAAAGATAGTGCAAATCGAGTGCAGAACATTCAAACTTGTTTGAAAATGTTATGCCGAGATGCAGCCGATATTATTGAAAGATAGTGCAAATCGAGTGCAGAACATTCAAACTTGTTTGAAAATGTTATGTCGAGATGCAGCCGATATTATATAAACGAGATTGATTGAATCGAAATTATTTTGTCGCGCTGAATGAAAATCTCTTCATCGCCAGCATTGGCAGAATCTGCCCGATCACCATTCCTCCGACCACACACACCGTCACCAGACCGTTGAACTCAAGCAGATATGCATAATGGTTGAACGCCTGCTCGTCGAGCGTGTTTGTCATGCACAGAAACATAGCCTGAAACGTGCGGTAGGCATACATACCCGGAATCATCGGCAGCAGCGACGGAAACGAAAACGTCTCGGGCGGACACTTGGCGTAGTGCGACAGATAGACGGCAAGAGCGCCGATAAGCAGAGCCGCAATGATGCTTGCCGGAATAATCTGCCATCCGGCAAGATTCATGAGACAAAAGCGCGTGGCGTGGCCCACGGCGGCTATCAGCGCACAATATTTGAAAGCCGACCGTGGTGGATTGCTGATGCTTGCGAAGCCAATCGCCGCCACCGCTGCAAAAAAAGCGTCTTGAAGAATTGCTAAAAAAATCTCCATTGGAAACAAAAGTAGTCTAAAACAATCTAATATTCATTATTAAGAATCCGCCAGTCAGGCCGATTGCGATACACACGGTCAGGATTACGGCGTTCACAAATCGCGCAAACGCGCAAAGATGGTGGTTGTCGATCATGTCGCTCACCGAGTTGATGTAGGGGATTCCCGGAATCAGGTAGAGCACGCTTGCTCCGAGAGCCAGCTCGGGCGTTGAGCCCATGCCGAACACGTAGCCAGCCGTGCCTATCACGGCAGACACAAACGAGCAGCAGATAAACACGATTCTCATGTCGGCATGCGCGTCAAGCATAATGATTTTCAGATAATATCCCACCAGCGTTGCGAGAGCCACTATGCCCATTGACTGGAAGTCGCCACCGAAAAGTCGGCAGAATGAAGCGTTGGCAAACATCACCAGAATCATCACCAGCCATTTGTTGACGGGGCGTGTTGTGTCGAGAATCTTTTGGTATGCCTTGCGGGCGTCGTCGAAAGATGGCAGAGAGTTTTCCACCACAAGCCAGCTCAAGTTGCTCAGTTTGGTGTTGATGGCAAAGCTTATGGGCTTGTGTGGCACGCTGACCGTCTGCTTGTAGGAATGCTCTCTATCGGCGTCCCAGACGCACATGTCGACCGTGTTTGGCAGGATTATCATCTGCGCCGACACATTCCATTTCGCCGCCATTCGCGCCACGTTGCGCTGTGTGCGCATACTTGTGGCGCCGCAGGCCAGCAGGTTTGCCGCATAGTCGGCAAAGAAAAGACATACGCTTTTCAGATGTTCGTGCAATGCGTCTGAATCAGTCTTCGTCATCTTCAATGTCGTTGTCATGGTAGTAAATTTCATCATGGTCCATGCCAAACACATGGTTGTTGCCCGTGGCGCGGTTGAATTTGTAGATGGCGTGGAAGGCGAAAGCCAGAATGATTGCGCCCACGATGGCAATCCAAAGAAATGTTGTTGTTACTTGCATAGTCGTTGTTCTTATAGTCGCTGTATCATTTTTTTTCGATTGCAAAATTACTGCCTGTGCAATCCTTCGTAAAGCGTTGGTCGAGGATTCTAACGATAATGGTTATCGCAAATTCTTATAGTACGAGAGCCGTTGCAATCGTTTTTTACGATTGCAACGGCTCGAAAATGTAAGCTTTTGGTAAGTTATACGGCTAAGATGTCGCCCGAGTGGATATACCATACATAGCCTGACACACAGTCGGGTCGGCATCCCAGTGCGTCGCAGACCGCCCTTTTGTAGCCAGCCACCTGGCGCTTGTATTTGGTATCGTTGTCATCACTACGGTCGCCAAACTTGTAATCGACAATAATGATTTCGCCGTTCGGTTTTATCACTACTCGGTCGGGGCGTTTCTGCCCGTTTCCGCCAATGGTTACCGACCGTTCAAGCATCAGGCGGTTGTCGTTGGCAAACCAGTCAGCCACCCGCGGGTCGGCGAGCCGCTTGCTGAGCAGAGCCAGATACTCATCGTGCTCCTCTTCAGTTATCATGCCGCGGTGCAATGCGCGGCCGAATGCCTTTTTGAGATTTTTTGGTGTGCGCACCCTCTCCATCACTTTGTGGAGCATCTCGCCAACCCATCGTGTCGTGCCGCGCACGTCGATGATGATGTCGGGCGACGTCAGTTTCCACCTGTCCACGTCGGAAACCACAGAGTAGGGAGGCATTATCCGGCTCTCCACATTGTCGGGAAGCGCGTTGTCGTCGCTGTTGAGGGCAGGGATGTCGCTGCGCAGCATTGGTTTGCCGAGCTCGTAAACCACATCAGGGTCGCAATTCTCGGTCGGCGTCGGAGCAATGCCGTTGTTGTTGTCGTTGCGGCACGTTTCCAGAAATTGCGACAGCTGCAAGCCCAATTCTTTATTGTTTTCGGTATATATAATAAGTTCGTATTGCGCGCGCGTGCAAGCCACATACGTTTTGTTGAGGGAGTCCATTATGTTGCTGCGCGCAATTTTTTTGAATTCGTTGTCGAATAAGGTACTTTTATTGTCGCGTTTCACGGGCACGATAGGCGGAATCGCCACGCCTTTCGGCAGTTTGTCCTTGAATCCGGCGGTCTCAATCCATTCAATTGACGATTGGTCGAAATTCCAGTCGAACATTGGAATCAGCACACAAGGGAATTGCAGACCTTTGGATTTGTGGATTGTGATTACGCGGATGGCATCGATGTTGTCGGGCGAGGAAATCGACAAGCCCGGACCAACCTTGTCCCACCATTTCAGAAAATGATGGATGTTTGACCCGTAGCGGCTCATGAAGTCGACCACGCTGTCGAGGAAGGCAAGCAGATACGGAGTGTTTTCCTCAGTCATCTGTTTCGACAGCTGGCTTTTGATGATTTGTTCGACCACACTGTCGAGACACGCCGATTTCGACGTTTCGTATAAGCGATCGATATAGTCGGCTATATCCTCGTCTTTGCTGACGATAGCGTCTTCAAAAGCCTCCGAAGTGTCCATACCCTCGCTGCGGTTTGCCTCGAATCGTCTCAACACCATAGGCATCTCGCGTCCGTCCTCGTTGTGCGCCTCGCACCGGTCGAGCATCTTCAGGATGTTGACCACAATTCTCACCGCCGGCGACGAGATGACAAGCAGCGACTCTTCCGACACCACTTTCATCTGTTTGTCGGGATTCTCGATGTTCCATTTCATGATGCGGCTGATGGCAAGCTGACCCTCACGGTTGGTGTTTGACAGCACGGCGATGTCTTTCTGCTTGAAGCCGCGGGCGAGCAGCGATTGCAGGTCGACAATCATCTTTTCTATAGCCCACTCTTTGAAATTCAAATCATTGTCGTTGCTGTTATCGTCGTTTTTAATTTCACAGTCATTGCTGCCGTCGGTGTCCTTTTTCTTGTCGGGAATCTCCCTCCTTGCCACAACGACATGTCCGGGCAGCTTCTCGTTTTTAGGCGACACTTCCTGCTCCACGTCGGCGTAGAACTCATCCATGTTGAGAGCCATCGACAGGAATTGGAAAAACGCGTTGTTCCAATGGACTATGTTGCGCGCGCTGCGCCAATTGATGCTGCGTCCCTCGTTGTATTTAATGCTGTCGTTGCTGAAGTCGACCTTCAGCTGCGAGTGAAGCAGTTGCGGGTCGGAGTTGCGGAAGCGGTATATGCTTTGCTTCACATCTCCGATAATCAGACTGTCGTGGCCGTTTGCCAGACCGTTTCTGACAAGCGGCAGCAAATTTTCCCACTGCATCCTCGACGTGTCTTGAAACTCGTCGAGCAGGAAATTGTGCAGATACATGCCGATGCGCTCATAGATGAAAGGCGTCTCACACCCATCGATGATGCGCTTCACGATGTCGTTTGTGCCGGAGAGCAATATTGTGTTGTTCTCGTTGGTGAAATCCTGCATGCTGGCGTTGATGTCGCCCAGCAGACCGAGCTGGTAGGTGAGGTCAAGAATCTTTTTGTACGAGGCATACACCGTGCCGTAATCTCTAATTTGTTCCAGATAGAGGCAAATGGCGGATTCGTTTACTTTCGCGCTATTTTTGTTGACGAAAGATTGATCGGCGATTTTTTTTTCGACTTTTTTGTCTAAATCTTTTATCAGGAACGGATTGGCGGAGTTGTTCAGGGCATCAAGGAAATTGGTGAAGTTTTTGTTGGCTTTTATGCCTGGACCTTCCAGCATTTTGAAAATCTCATCCACGCATTCCTTTACTTCTGAAATCAGATTGGTGATGCCGCTGTTCAGCGCCACGTTGAACGCCTGGATGTTTTTCGGGTCGGCGAGAAAGTCAAACAGCTGCTTGCTGTTTTTTTTCACCACCTCATTTGTCAGCACCTTTGCAAAATTATACAGCGAATTGTCGACCGTTTTCTTGCTCTTGGGTTTATAGAACACGTCCCACGAACTGCCGTTCTTTATGGAATCCTGCACAAACATCCACAACCAATGGCTGAGGCTCTTGTTTTTTTTGCCTGATTCGTCGTGCAATCTCGTTTTCAGGTTGTTCACGCCAAGCTCCACAACATATTCGTCGTTGAGTTCCACTCCGTAGTTGCTCGACAGATTGACCTCGTAGGCAAACGTGCGCAGAATCTTCTGGAAAAAAGTGTCGATTGTGCACACATTGAAATTGGTGTAATCTTCAAGCATCTGGCGTTCGGCAATTCCCGCACTCTTACTGATGTCATCCTTCGATGCTCCTAACATCGTGGTTAAATCGGTGATGTAAGGGCTTTCGTCGGGATTTGACGCAAGCACATCGAGCGTTTCGACAATGCGGCTCTTCATCTCCTCCGTCGCTTTGTTTGTAAACGTGATGGCGAGGATGTAGCGGTGGTTGTCGTTGGGATGCTTGTCGAGGATGTAGTTTCCGCCCTCGGTCTTCTTTCCGAGCAGCATTATCAGATACTCCTTTACGAGAGTGTATGTCTTGCCGGAGCCGGCCGACGCTTTGTTGATTATAATCATAATTCAGGAGTTTGCGGTTAGATTATTTTGGCGTCTGATTGATGTTGGAGTTTGAACAATTCTTTTTGATGTATGATTTCTTTGCGCAGTTGTTCCTCTGTGGGCATATAGAGCTTGTATTTAGTGGCAAATAATTGTTGATTTCCATTCAAAATAGAATATTTGGCAATGTCAGAATCGGTCTCGGAGCAAAGTACAACACCGATGGTCGGGTTGTCGCCAGAAGTCCGCTTTAGCTCATCGTACATTTTTACATACATATCCATCTGCCCCACATCTTGATGAGTGATTTTGCCAATTTTCAAATCAATTAGCACATAGCATTTCAATATGACGTTATAAAAAACGAGGTCAATGAAATAATCTTCAGCATCAGTGCGGATGTGTTGTTGTCGACCCATAAATGCAAAACCTTTTCCCAATTCCATAAGAAATTCTTTTAAATGGGTAATAATACTTGATTCCAGACTTTTTTCATTGATGGATTCATCTTGCTTGAATCCGAGGAATTCAGCGATAAATGGGCTTTTGAGTATTTCACAGGCTTGTGGTGAGTCGGTAATGTTTGACGTCGTTGCTTCGGGTGTTTGGAAATGCCGTTCATAGTATTGGGTAGATATGTTGCGGTTTAATGTGCGGACACTCCACATCTGCGATGCGGCATTTTCCAAATACCATCGTCTTGCCGTCACATCATCCACTCTTAGTGCGGTGATGATGTGTGACCATCTTAGATTTTGCAAACGCGTTTGCAAAATCTTCAAGTCGGGGAATGAAAGGTAGAATTTTCTAAAGTATGCAAGGTATCGTTTGCTGAATCCTGATCCAAACTCATTTGACAATTCATAGGCAAGGGCCTCAATGAGGCGTTTGCCGTAGTCTGCGCGACTTTTGCCCTGTTGCTCCTCCTCGACAATTCTTTTGCCGATATTCCAATATGTGGCAATCATCACGGAGTTGACGGATGATATAGCCGTGTTTTTTCCTTTGTATATAATGTCTCTAATGTCAGCAACAAAGGCTGAGAAACTAATGCTTACAGAGTCGTTCATAATTCAGGAGCTTGCGGTTAGATGATTTTGGCGTTGTAGCCTTCGGCAGAGAGCAGGTCTTTGACACGCTGCCTGAAGTCGCCCTGTATCAGGATCTCGTCCCCGCGGGCAGAGCCTCCCACGCCGCATTTTGTCTTTAGCGAGCGCGCCAAATCCTTGAGGTCGTCGTCCGACCCCACAAAGCCGGTGACCAGCGTCACCTCCTTGCCCTTGCGGTTGCGCTTGTCGAGCATTATGCGCAGCTTCTGTTTCGAAGGCGGCAGAGTCTCTTCTTCTTCTTCCACGTCGTCGGTTTCGTACTGCATATCGGGATTTGTCGAATAGACAATGTTCAGACGTTGTTTCCAGTCGTTATCTTTCATAATCGTAGCCTTAGTCAATAGATAGGCTTCAAAATTAGCGATTTTTCGCGGCGTTTGCAATAACGGCGGCTATTTTGCGTTTATTCGGTATATGAAAATGCTGAGATTGTTAATAATGACTGCTGTCTTGTTTGTCTCCGTGCCCGTTCTGCGGGCGCAGGACAACGACAAGATACTCAACCGTCCGTATGCCGATATGAAACGTCTGCATTACGGATTCTCTGTGGGTTTCCACAATCAAAGTCTTGGCATGACGCGCAACGGTTTTGTCACCGAGAGCGGAGAGACGTGGTATCCGGAAGTGGCTGAGCTTGCTCCGGGCTTTTGCGTCAACATCATGGGCGACTTGCGGCTTGCCGAGCATTTCAATCTCAGACTGTCGCCGGGAATGTATTTCGGAAGCAAGACCGTGACATTCCGCGAGTCAAGCACCGGCGAGCTTGAGAAGCAGAATCTGAAAAACAGCAGCGTTGTGGTGCCGGTCGATGTGAAAATGTCGGCCAAACGCTATCACAATCTGCGCCCTTACGTCACGGCTGGCGCAATGGCGGCTTTCGACGTGTCGAAGCGCAAGGACGGCGAGCTGCTGCAGCTGAGCAACACCGACATTTATCTTACCCTCGGTTTCGGACTCGACGTGTATGTGCCGTTCTTCAAGTTCGTGCCGGAGGTTAAGTTCTGTTTCGGGCTTAAAAATATACTGAAAAAAGACCGCCCTGACCTTGTCGACGACATCGACAAGCAGAAATTCACCAAGTCGCTCGACAAAGTGACATCAAACATGGTGGTGTTTACGTTCTATTTTGAATGACAGAAAATTGAAGAAACTTGACAATACATATCGCCGACTGCTGGCAACGCTCGCCTCGCTGCTGACCGTCTTGTCGGTGTCGGCGCAGTTCGACACGCAGTTGTCGCAGTATTGGGCAATGCCGGCATACTACAACCCTGCCGCCACAGGCACGACCGACTATCTGCACATCGGCGGCGGAACGCGTCTGCAATGGATAGGCATCCCCAAAGCTCCAAAGGCATTTCTTGCAGGCGCCGATATGCCCGTGAAGCTTTTCGGCAAGCGCATCGGCGTGGGCGTGATGGTGCAGCAGGAAAGCCTCGGCTTGTTCAGCAACCTGAACGCCGGCGCGCAGGCAAGCTACAAGATGAAACTTTTCAAAGGCACGCTGAGCATCGGTGTGCAGCTCGGCCTTTTCGACCAGGGATTCAAAGGCTCTGAGGTGTATATCCCCGACGGTGACGACTACCACGAGAAAAACGACAACGCAATCCCCACCAACGACCTTCACGGCACGGCATTCGACTTGAATTTCGGAGTTTGGTACACCCATAAAATCCTGTGGGCTGGACTGTCGATGACCCACATCACACAACCGACCGTGAAACTCAACACCCAGGAGGGCAGCGACGATTCAGGCTATGAGTCGCAGGCGGGAAGAATGCTTTATTTCATGGCTGGCAGCAATATTCCGATAAAAAATACGTTATTTGAAATACAACCGTCCTTGTTGCTCCGTTCCGACATCAAGAGTATGGTGCAGGCGGAAGTGACGGCGCGCGTGCGCTACAACAGGTTCCTTTCGGGAGGCGTGGCTTATCGCTACAACGACGCCGTCTCGCTGCAACTGGGCGCAGAGTATAAGAACTTTTTCGTTGGCTACAGCTACGACTATCCGCTTTCGGCAATCTCGAAGGCAAGCAGCGGAAGCCACGAAATCCTTGTGGGATACAACATGAAGCTGAATCTTGCGGGGAAAAATAAAAACAAGCATAAGAGCATTCGCATAATGTAAGAATATGAAGAAAACAGCAACTTATATCGCATTGGCGGCGTTGGCAACTTCTTGCGCATTCTCTCCGAAAGCGTCGATGGGCGGCGACGGAGGCGAGGTGACGGGAGTCAGAGGTTCGGCTCTGGGCGAACCGACGCCTTACGGCATGGTGCTTATCGAACGCGGGTCGATGCAGCTCGGCCCGAATGCCGACGACAGCACGTGGAACATCAAGGCGCAGGCTAACGGCGCTTCGGTGGAGTCCTTCTGGATGGACGAGACGGAGGTGTCAAATGCCAAATACCGGCAGTTTGTCTACTGGGTGCGCGACTCAATTATCCGCGAGCGTCTTGCCGACCCTGCATACGGTGGCGACGAGGAGTTTAAAATCGAGGAAGACAAAGAAGGAAACCCTGTCAAGCCTTATCTTAACTGGAAAAAGCCTATTCCGTGGAGAAACCCTACGGAAGACGAGCAGCGCGCCATTCAGAGCGTCTATAAGTTGAATCCTATAACGGGTGTGACCGAACTCGATGCTTCGCAGATGAACTACCGCTACGAGACCTACAATCTCACCGAGGCGGCGAAGCGCAAGAACCGCATCGACCCGACACGCCGCAACTACAACACCGACGTGCCTGTGCCGACAGAAAATCCGTTCATATCCAAGGATACGGCGTATGTCAACGACAATGGCGACATCGTGCGCGAGACAATCACGCGCCGCCTGTCGAGCGACTACGACTTCCTGAACACGTATATTGTCAACGTTTATCCCGACACGACGGTGTGGATAAACGACTTCGAGAACGCATACAACGAGCCGTACACGCGTCTGTATTTCTCGCATCCGGGCTACAGCGACTATCCTGTAGTGGGCGTGTCGTGGGAGCAGGCCAACGCGTTTGCAAACTGGCGCACCGACTATCTGCGACGCTCGCTGGGCAAGCAGGGCGTCTACATCGAGCCGTTCCGTCTGCCGACGGAGGCTGAATGGGAAATCGCCGCGCGTGCCGGTATCAACGAGAACAAGTATCCGTGGGCAGGCGAGATGCCTATGACCGACGACGGCTGCTTCTATGCCAACCTGAAGCCGGGAGAGGGCAACTACGTGCGCGACGGAAACCTGATAACATCGAAGTGCGGCACGTATGAGCCTAACGACAACGGTCTCTACGACATGGCGGGCAACGTGAGCGAATGGACTTCGACGGCGTTTACCGAAAGTCTTGACAAACTGACAAGCGACATCAACCCTGAATACCGCTACAATGCCGCGGGCGAGGATCCTTACCGGATGAAACGCAAGGTGATACGTGGCGGATCGTGGAAGGACATTGCCCACAATGTGCGTGCTGACTTGCGTGCCTGGGAGTACCAGAACGAGCAGCATTCATTCATAGGCTTCCGTTGTGTGCGCACTCAGATTGGCTTCACAAAGGGAAAAGTGAAAGTTAAGAAATAAAGTAAGAATCAAAACAATATTGCTGCATCATGGGCAAGATTAAAAGATATAAAAACGGTGTCGAGGCCTTTCTTTCTGGAGAAAAAGGTCAGCGCTTTTTCAATTTCGCATACAGTATAGGTGCCGCTGTCGTAATTTGGGGTGCCCTTTTCAAAATCCTTCACCTGCCGGGTGGAAACGCGCTGTTGTCAATCGGTATGGGTACGGAGGTGCTTATGTTCGTGCTTACGGCGTTCGACCGTCCGCCACGCGAATACCATTGGGAAGAGGTGTTTGAGGTGTTCAACACCAAGAATCCCGAGGACCGTCCTGATTTCAAGGGCGGAAACGGTGTCAACGGCTCTGTCGTTATCGGCGGAGGTGCGGTGGCTGGCGGCGAGACAGCAAATGCAACTGGCGTGGCTGGAACTGTTGTTGTTGGCGGCGACGCTCCCGACTTGCAGGGCATGACGAGCGTCACTCAGCAATACACCGACCAGCTTGCCGCCATCTCTGAGCAGATGGAGCAGCTGCGTCAGACAACGGAGGCGCTCAACCGCGTTTCAACTGTATTGCTCGACAGTTACAAGGCGATTACCGACAACTCGGAAAACATCTCGGAAAGCTCGACTGGCTACGTTGAGCAGATGACAAGCCTCAACCGCAACATTGCCGGGCTCAACACCATCTATGAAATCCAGTTGAAGAGCATTTCTTCGCAGCTTGACAATATCGACCGTGTGAACCGCGGATTGAAGGACATAAGCAACATGTATGACAAGGCTGCGGCTGAGAGCGACCATTATTGCGAGGAAACGCAGAAGATGGCGCGCTACATGCAGCAGCTCAACTCTGTCTACGAGAAGATGATCACGGCGATGACCATCAACATGTACCGCCCGATGGGCTCTGCGATGCCTGCTGAGCCTGAAAAACCGGCGGAGGCTCCGGAACAGAAAGCCGGCGGCGAAGAAACTGAACAACAGAACTAAAGCGAAAGGATTTAAAGCAATATGGGAGCAAACGGAAATGTGGCAAGAATGTCCCCGCGTCAGAAGATGATCAACTTGATGTACATCGTTCTGACGGCGATGCTCGCGCTCAACGTGTCGAGCGACGTGCTCAACGGGTTCACGCTTGTCGAAGACGGTCTGAAACGCACAAACAGCAACGTCAGCGACCGTAATGCCGCCCTCTATATGCAATTGGAGGAATTCACACGGCAGAATCCGCAGAAGGGCAAGCCGTGGCTTGACAAGGCTGCCGACGTGCGCCGGCAGACGCTGTCGCTCTACAAATACATCGATTCTCTGAAACTTGCCATCGTGCGCGATGCCGACGGCGTGGATGGTAAGGTGGACAACATCCTGAACCAGGACAACCTCGAGGCTTCGTCGAAGGTGATGGTGACCTACGGAAACGGCGCAAAGCTGGAGCGTAGGCTGGCGGCATACCGCAAGTATATCGCCGCTTACATTGCCGACCCCAAGAAGCAGGCTGCCATTCAGAAGGCGCTGGCAACGGAGCCTGTGCTCCAGAAAGGCTCGATGATAAAAGTGCCTTGGGTGTCGGGAATGTTTGAGAATATGCCTGTCGTGGCGTCTGTCACGCTGCTGTCGAAGCTGCAAAACGACCTGCTCTTTGCTGAGGGCGAGGCTTTGCAGACGCTTGTGGCGAGTGTGGACGCGGGCGACGTGCGCGTAAACAAACTTGACGCATTCGTGATTCCTAACTCGAAACTCGTGATGAGGGGCGGAAAATACAGTGCCGACATTGTGCTTGCGGCGGTCGACACCACGCAGCGTCCGGCAATATTCGTCAATGGCCGCCAGCTGCCCGCCAACACCCGGACTTACGAGTTCATGGCTGGACAGACGGGTACGTTCACCTACAGCGGATACCTTGACGTGACCCGCGGTGACGGTACCACTTCACGCTATCCGTTCCAGTCGGACTACACCGTAATCGAACCTACAGCCACTGTGTCGGCGACGATGATGAACGTGCTTTATGCCGGAATCAACAACCCGATAAGCATATCAGTGCCTGGCGTGGCGCAAAATGCAGTGTCTGCCACGATGACCAACGGTTCGCTGACGCGCAGCGGCGACCATTGGAACGCTCATCCTACGCGTGTGGGTGCGGAATGCGTAATTACGGTGACAGCCACTCTCGAAGGCCGTTCGCAGACGGTGTCTACGTCTACATTCCGTGTGCGCAAGCTGCCCGATCCGACGGCATATATCGCATATAAGGACTCGAAAGGAAACGAAAACCACTATAAAGGCTCGAAGCCATTTGCAAAATCGCTTTTGTTGGCTGCCAACGGGCTTGATGCTGCTATCGACGACGATTTGCTGAACGTGCACTATTCTGTGGTGGATTTCGAGACTATCGTGTTTGACTCGATGGGCAACGCGATGCCGGAGAAATCGGCAGGGTCGCGCTTCTCGGAGCGTCAGAAGACAAGTTTCCGCCGACTCTCGCGCGGCAAGCGATTCTACATCACGCGTATACGTGCGAAGGGTCCTGACGGCATTGTCCGCGACCTGTCGCCGATGGAGGTGATTGTAAACTAAAAATTGACAACGAAACAAGTTGAGATATGAAAAAACTGAGATACATATTTGCAGTGGCTTTGCTCGCCGGCCTGTCGTTGCAGGCTGGGGCACAGGTGACGCGCAAAACCGACAGAACCAAGAAAGACGAAACAGCGGCTGGCGTGACGCAACGCATGCGCGACTTCTATGAGAAGCCTGAGGTGAGCGATGCCAGCAAGATGTGGGAACGCATAATCTACCGTCAACTCGACTTGACGCAGCCTCAAAACCTTGCGCTCTATTATCCCGACGAGCCGGTCGACGGGCAGGAGAGCCTGTTCCGCATCATCCTGAGGGTGGTGTGCAACGGTCAGGTGCCGGCCTACGAGTATCTTGACGGACGCGAGGTGTTTACCGACCAATATAAAATAAAGGTGGGTGAGATGCTCGACAGATTCCATATCATATATACAACCGGTCGCGGAAGCACGGAGAAAAATCCGAAATATGTCATCGAGGATAGCGACGTGCCTACAAACGAGGTGCTCAGTTTCTATGCAATTGAGCGTTATGAGTTCAACAGCCTCGAAAATCGTGTCACAAAGCAGATTCAGGCGCTTTGCCCTGTGCTCCACCGTGTGGACGACTATGGCGGCGAGCCTATAAAATATCCTATGTTCTGGGTGAAACTTGACCAACTGCGCCCATATCTGGCACAGCAGAGCATCTTTGTCGACGACGACAACAACCTTGCCAAATACAACTACGACGATTATTTCCAGCTTGGAATGTATAAGGGCGACATCTACAAAACGCGCAACTTGCGAAATCTGTCGCTGATGCAGATGTTTCCTGACCCCGACGACTTGAAGCATGCGCAGGACAGCATTGAGAACCGTCTGCGTGCATTTGACCGCAATCTGTGGGTGCCGACGCGTGAGGAGCTTGCTGAGCGGCAGGAGGCTGAAGAGGCGGCGCGCCTAAAGGCAGAGGGATTGTCGGACGACGTGGTGGTGTCTGAGCGTGGTGGCGACACCGATGAGGTCGAGGAGGAGACATCAACTGTGACAACTCCGAAAAACAAACGCTCGGTGCGTCAGAAAAAGTCTACGACAACGAAAAAGAAGACCGAGAAGAAACCGGAGAAAAAGAAAACCACAAAGAAGAAAAAACCGTCGTCGAGCAGCTCCAGCGGTGCTGTCCGCTCTGTGAGACGCACAAAGTAAATCATTTGCAGTATGGAGAAGAACGCTTTGATTGTGACCAATACCATAGGAATGTTCCATTTCCTGTGGACCGACATCGATATGCTCAACGAAATGGGCTACAAGGTCTATGCTATGGCCGACAATCGTGCGGGCGAGGAGCATACTCTCCGCATGATGGCCGACAGGAATGTTACGTTTGTTGATACGAGGATAGACGGCGTGTCGCTGACCAAAAACACTCGTGACTTTTATAAACAGTTGAGGCGGCTGTTGGCGTCACATCATTTTGACTTAGTCCATTGTCATACCCCATTGGTGGGACTTTTTGTTCGTATTGCGGCGAGAAAGTATAGGAAAAAAGGGACGAAGGTGATTTACACTACGCATGGCCTGCCGTATACTCCGATGTCGTCACGAAAAACTTTTTTAGTGTATAACACTTTGGAGCGCTTTGCTTCGAGGTTTTGTGATGCGATAATCACAATCAACCATCAGGATTATGGCTATATGAAAGCCACGCATTGCAAGAATGTGTTTTTGATAAGCGGTGTCGGTCTTGATTGTAGACGATTCAGCAATGTGGAGGTTGACCGTACTGCATACAGGCGGAAATTGGGCGTGCCTGTCGACAAGATTGCAGTTCTTGTTGTTGGTAGGCTGATATATCATAAAAATCAGATGATTGTCGTCAAGGCTCTCGCCGAACTTCCCGACAAGGATAAATTTGTCTTTGTGGTTTGCGGACATGAGACAACATCCGACCCTGTGGCGCAAGAACTTGTCGACCTCTCGGAGAAGGGCGGCGTGCAGACGGTGTTTATCGGTTTCCACAGTGATATGCCTGAAGTTATTGCCGCCTGTGCCGACATCGGTGTGATGCCGTCGCTTAGAGAAGGGCTTGGAATGGCTGGCTTGGAAATGCTTTGCGAAGGTGTGCCGTTGGTTGGCTCCGACGTGCAGGGCATCCGCGAATATCTCAAAGACGGGGTGACGGGATTCCTTTGCAACCCGTTCAGTGTGGAGGATTTCAAAAATGGCATCCAAAAGCTTGCCGATCCCGACTTGCGCCGGCGGATGAAGCCGGATTGCAAGGCGATGGCGGGAAAATTCGATATCTCAATATCTATGGCGCAGCGCCGGGCGATATATGAGAAAATACTCAATCAGTAACGACAAAGCCACTCAAATTTGAGTGGCTTTGTCGTTACTGATTGGTGGCATTTTTAGAATGCCTTGAAGTTGATGCGGAATGTGAGTGTCGGATACACCTTCAGCGCGTTGGCCACTTTGTTGAATGTGTTGTCGTCCTCTGTGATTGACTCATCGATTTCGCCATAGTCGGTATACAGCTCCGGAGTACCCTCAAACTGCACGCCGAGTTCGGTTGAGAAATTCACAATCTTGCCCGGAATCATGCGTCCCCATCCGATGCCGAGATACGGGCGGAAATTCTTCACCTTGAAACCGCCTGAGATGTTTCCGTCTTTGTCGGCAGGAATCTTGTAGTCGCCGATCACTGCCTGCGCGTCTGGATTGGCAAGGTCGGCGCTGTGTCCGGTGATCTTGAGCAGTTTGTCGCCTCCGAAATAAGCGCCTGCGGCAACGTATACAGGGACTTTGGGTACTGGGTAGACGTTGAAAATAACTTGCCCCTGCACGCGTCCTAAGTCGCCTTTAAGGTTGACGGTGCCGGTTTGTGTCTCCGACATCATGGTGTATGTGAAGTCGGCGTCGGCATTGAATGTGATTGCCGGCATCCACGACACTCCTGCGCGAAGGTTGACAAAGTTGGTAATCGGTGTGGCGGCTTCAATGGTTATGCCGCTTGTGCCGATTCCTGCCCCGAAACCGAGGTGGTTGAACACTCCAGGACCGGCGTTGGCAGTCAATGCCGCAAGCCCTATTGCCATGATCGATAGTAGTTTTTTCATACCGTAAGTTATTAAATGTTTGGTTTGTGGGTAAAGTTACGTATTTTATTGCGAATTATAGATGTCTTGTTATTGTCACTTTTTGTAGCGCAACACCTGCACGGAGCGTGCCGGCAGATAAAGCTTCAGCCAGCCGATGCCATGGGGCTGATACAAGGGGTCGCTGATGGTCAGGTGCTTCACCGTGGTGTCGATGTTGTTGTAGCCGCCGTAGATGTCCTGGTCGGAGTTGAGCACGTGGCTGTAGCATCCCTCCGGCGCGAGTATGCCATAGTCGGAGAACGATTTCGACGGGTTGAAGTTGAACACAAACACGAGGTCGCCACGTTTGAACGCCAGCACTTGGTCATCGTCCTTGTCCCAAAGCTTTTCAACAGGGGTTGCCTGGAAATTGCGTTTTGAGCGGACAAGGTGTATTATGTCCTCGTCAAATTTGCCGAGGAATTTGTATTTCAGGTCTTCGCGGTCTACGAGGCTCCATTGGCGGCGTGCGTACTTGTACGACCAGCCGTTGCCTTCGCGCGGAAAATCAATCCATTCCGGATGCCCGAATTCGTTGCCCATGAAATTCAGCCAGCCTTCCCCTCCGGTAGCCAGCGTCACCAGGCGGATCATCTTGTGCAGCGCCATGCCGCGGTCAATAATGAGGCTCTGCTGGTCCACGGCCATTTTCCAGTACATTTCCGCATCCATCAGGCGGAACGCCAGAGTCTTGTCCCCCACCAGGGCCTGGTCATGGCTCTCGCAATAGGCCACATGCGGCTCGCCGTAGCGCCTGTTGGTCAGCGTGTGCCACATATCGCCCATGCTCCATTCCTCATCCTTTTTCTCCTTGAGCAGCTTAATCCAGTAATCGGGAATGCCCATGGCCAGACGGTGGGAAAAACCAATCCCCCCTTCGTCCACCGGGCGGCACAATCCCGGCATGCCGGACATGTCCTCCGCAATCGCTATGGCGCCCGGCTTCACCCGCTGAATCAGCGTGGCGGCCAGCTGCAGATAAGCCACGGCATCCAGATCCACGGAAG
>ENA-ORNF01001695-ORNF01001695.1-human-gut-metagenome-genome-assembly--contig:-NODE-1695-length-18501-cov-4.223572_pt1 | contig 18501 bp, 17 predicted proteins | sample MGYA00242110_ERZ509012 | MGnify/ENA primary metagenome ERZ509012 (study PRJEB26280, sample SAMEA2338714) | human gut metagenome | biome: human gut; feature: human-associated habitat; material: faeces...
TCCTCGAGCCGGCCGAGCCGGGCGGCGATCCGCTCGACCCGCCGGGACTGCGAACGCAGGGCCGCCTGACGGGGGCTGAGCGCAGGGATATAGGCTACCGAGGCGAAGGCGGCCATCGAGGCCAGCACGACCCACAGGTAGCGTCCGGTGCGGCGCGAGAGGAAGAGCAGGATGCAGACCGTCATCACGGAGCCGCAGACGAGCAGGTAGATGCGCGAATCGGTGAGCCCGTACTCGCCGACCCGCCGCGCGACGCCGACCCAGAACAGCGCCACGATCGGCAGCGACAGGAGGCTCAACCGGTCGTAGAACCAGTCGCCGATGCGTCTTGCGAGCTGCTGCCGGAGGGCCTTGACCAGCAGCACGGTCATCGTGAAGCCGAAGACCAGATAGGCCACACCGCCCTCGGGCAGCGACCACGTGAAGAGGATCTTTACAAGATAGAGGTAAAGGATGGCGGCATAGATGATGACGGCCGGCGTGACGACCCAGTTCAGCAGCACCTCCAGAACGCGCGACGAGCCGAAGCGCGCCCCCTCCCAGCGGTCGAGCATCATCAGGAAGAGTGTCGGCACGGCGAAGAACTGCACGACATAGAAGAGGTCGGCCGTAAGGTGCACGACCCACGGAGCATCGGTGAAGCGGAAGATGTAGGCCGCCGACCAGAGAATCGCCTCGAAAAGCCCGTAGCCGACATAGGCGAAGAGCATGGCCAGCAGGCCCGAGCGCAGGTAGACGAGTGCATCGGCCACAAACCGCTCGTTCGAAACGGCCCGCCGGCAGGCAAGCAGCGCCAGCGGCGTGAGGATCAGCATCGTGATGAGAGCCTGCTCCGTATCGATCCAGTCGGAGAGCCCCGGCCAGAGGAAGAGCGGCACCAGCGGGGCCCACGCCACCCAGTAGATACGGCGCCAGAGAGTCTGCCCAACCAGTCGATTGACGATCAGGAGCAGCATCGCCCCCCAGCCGAGCACCACAAGCCGGTCAACGTTCGGGTACTGATCGATCTCATTGCAGACGATCAGGATTACGGTCAGCGCCAGCAGCAGCAACAGTTCGAGCGTATGGCACCGCCACACGGAGACGAACCCCTCCCGGAGTCCGGCCATCCGCTCTCGGAAATTCCACCTCATGGTTCTTGCAGTTGGATTCAAAAATCGGGAAAGGACCGGATCACTCGCCGATGCGCTGGCGCACGACCTCGTAGAGCATCACCGCGGCGGCGGCCGAGACGTTCAGCGACTCGATGTGGCCGATCATCGGGATGGCCAGCTGTTCGTCGCAGAGTTTGAGCACCTCCTTCGAGATTCCCGTATCCTCGGCCCCCATGACGATCACCGTCGGGCGGCGGAAGTCGGCGTCGTAGAGCAGTTTGCGGCTCTTCTCCGTGGCCGCCACGACCTGAAAGCCCTCGGTCTGCAACTGCCGGAGCGTATTGCGGATCGACCCCACGCGGCAGACAGGGATCGTCGTGAGCGCCCCGGCCGACGAACGGATCGCCTCGGCATTCACCGGGGCCGAGTTCTTGAGCGGTGCGATCAGGCCGTGGGCCCCGGCACACTCGGCCGAACGGGCGATGGCCCCGAAGTTGCGCACGTCGGTCACCCCGTCGAAGAGGACGATGAGCGGCGTCTCGTCCTCGGGGACCCGCTCCAGGATGTCCGACAGCTCGACATAGGCGATCGCGGCAGTCTGCGCCACCACCCCCTGGTGGTTGCCCCGCACCAGCCGGTTCAGCTTCTCCACCGGCACCTCCTGCCAGCGCAGGCGGTGTCTCAGGCAGAGGTCCTTGAGTTCCTGCATCAGCTGCCCTTCGGCCCCCTTGCGGATATAGAGTTTCTCGATCTGCTTCCCGGCCTCGATGGCCTCGGCCACGGGACGGATTCCGAAAATAAGGTTGTTCTCCATAGTTCTGCGGTTTTGTCGGTTCTGCGGCCGCGGAGGCGGCCGGTGTCCGGATCGCGCATCCGGATCAGGCGTTTTCGGTGATCTCCAGTTCGTAGGAGGCCTTCTCCCACTCGTGCATCTGGTGGTCGTAACGGGCCTTCAGGTCGTTGTAGTCCCGGTAGTCGGCCTCGTTGTATTCGGTCGCCGCGGCGAACTTCGCATCGTAGACCGCGATCTGCTTCTCGATTTCGGCCAGCCCGGCCTCGATCGTCTCGACGTTCCGGCGCAGCTTGCGCAGCAGCTTCTCCTGCTCCTTGCGCTGCTCGTAGGAGGCCTTGCCCGAGGGTACCGCCTTCGCGTCCTCATCCGGGGCGGCTCCCTTCGCCGGGCCCTTCGCTGCGGCGGACTTCGGCGACGGGTCACGCCGCTCGATCTCCTGCAGCGACTCCAGCTTGCGCTTCTCAAGGAAATAGTAGATGCCGCCGAGGTACTCCTTCACCCCGCCGTCGCGAAACTCGTAGACCTTGTCCACCATGCCGTCGAGGAACTCACGGTCGTGCGAAACGACAACCACCGTGCCGTCGTACTTCAGGATGGCATTCTTGAGGATGTCCTTCGAGCGCATGTCCATGTGGTTCGTCGGCTCGTCGAGCACCAGCAGGTTGCGCGGCTCGAGCATCATGCGGGCCATGGCCAGCCGGGCCCGCTCGCCGCCCGAAAGCACCTTGACCTTCTTGTCGATGTCCTCGCCGCGGAAGAGGAACGCCCCGAGGATATCGCGCAGCCGCGTGCGGATATCGCCCACGGCCACCCGGTCCAACGTATCGTAGACCGTGAACTCGCCGTCCATCAGGTCGTCCTGATTCTGCGCGTAGTAGCCGATATTGACATTGGCGCCGATGCGGATCGACCCTTCGGTCGGGGTCAGCTGCCCGACGAGCATCCGGGCCAGCGTCGTCTTTCCCTCGCCGTTGCGGCCCACAAAGGCAATACGGTCGCCCTTCTCGATCGTGAAGTTCGCACCGCTGAATACGTGCTTCGCGCCGAACGACATGCCGGCCTCGTTGATCTCGGCGACGATCTGTCCCGAGCGCGGCGCCGGCGGGAACTTGATGTTGAGCGTGGCCAGGTCCTCCTCCTCGACCTCCAGCCGTTCGAGGCGCTCGAGCTGCTTGATGCGCGACTGCACCTGGTTCGACTTCGTGGGCTTGTAGCGGAACTTCTCGATGAACTCCTCGGTCTTCTCGATCATCCGCTGCTGGTTCTCGTAGGCGGCCAGCTGCTGGGCGCGGCGCTCGGCGCGCAGCACAACGTATTTCGAATAGGGAACCTTGTAGTCGGTGATCTTGCCCAGCGAGAGCTCGACCGTGCGGTTCGTCACATTGTCCAGAAACGCCCGGTCGTGCGAGATGAGCAGCACGGCGCCGTTGTAGTTCTTCAGATACTCCTCGAGCCACTGGATCGACTCGATGTCGAGGTGGTTCGTGGGCTCGTCGAGCAGGAAGATCGAGGGTCGCCGCAGCAGCAGCTTCGCCAGCTCGATACGCATGCGCCAGCCGCCGGAGAACTCGCTCGTCGCACGACCGAAGTCCTCGCGCTTGAAGCCCAAGCCGAGCAGCGTCTTCTCGATGTCGGCATCGCGCGTCTCGCCGCCGAGGATGTGGTAGCGGTCCTGCGCGTCGTTCAGACGGTGCAGCAACTGCTCGTAGTCGGCGCTTTCGTAGTCGGTGCGCTCGGCGATCTCGCGCGTCAGGGAAGCGATTTCCGCCTCCACTTCTCCCGTCTTTTCCAGCGCTTCCGTTGCCGCTTCCAACGCTGCCTGCGCAATGCCGCTTGATTTTTTCACGTCGGCAAGTGCATTTTCCAACGATTGAAATTCGTCTTTGCTTTCGATGTCCGGCGCAAGGGACGCAGGGGACACCTTCAGGATGAATTTCACGGTTGTAAGCGTTCCACCGTTTGCACCGTAAAGCGTCAGTTCACAGCGGCAGTTTCCGACAGCGGCGGTCATCTGTTCGCTGAACATTGCCTTTATTGTTCCGCCGTCCTCGATTGCGCCATCGTTCAGAATGTATGTTCCGTCCGGTTTCTTTGCCCGGAGAACGGCGCTTGCCCCTGATTCGGGGATATACTGCTGATTGTTTGCAATGATTTTGATTCGAACACCACGCGCACTGTCGCCTTGCACTGCGGTGATATAGTCAAACAGCCCCTCACCTGAAAAATCGGCACAGATTTCCTTGATGTACTCCATTGATTATTCCTCCGTTTTTCCGTCGGCGTGTACTTGTTCGCATTCCGTCCGGTACTGTTCGGCAGCGGCTGACAGTTCGTTTTTCTTGCCCTCTCGCAGTTGCCTGTGAATCTCCGCAATAATCGGTTCATAGAAACTGCAAGGCAGACTATGACGTGCCATAATCTCATTGACCGCTTTCACCGTTTCTTTCTCCGCTTCGTCGATTTCCAGCACAAGCGGCTTTTTTGCTTCGTTCATTGCTTCATCCTCCTGTTTTCATTTTTTCCAGTATTGCAAGGCGGTTTTCCACCTCCTGCAAATGTGCTTTCAGTTTCTGAATTTGCCATGTGTTCAACGACACAAATTCTTCGTAGCGAAGCCCGCACCGCTCTTTGTCTGTCCCTGCGCCATCCACGCAGAACGCCGCAAAATCGCTTGTCGGGACATTTGCCGCTTGCATGGCTTCTTCCACTTCCTGCGCCACAAATCCGCTGTGAAGCCTGCCGGAAGTGCCGTCGTTATACCGATACAATCTTGCCCGCAAACCGTCAAACAACGTGTCGTATTTCTCGTCAATGTCTGCAATGCTGTTTTTTGCGTTCCGGTCGGAACTGTTTATCACTGACCCGTTACAATACCACGTCCCGTATAGCTGATTTGAACCGCTTGAAGAACCGATACCGATTGTGTAGTTCCACGAATACACCATATACCGCCCTGCGTCATAATCCATGTAATGTGAAACGGCAAGGTTGGTTTTGGTGTACATCTGCAAAAACGCATATCCTCCGCCTGCTGGCAGTTGCACGGTGTAATTATGGCGAATAAAGAACCCTTGTGAAGAATTCGATTGAAGAAATGTTGCGCTTCCAGTAAATGTTGAACTTCCCGTTACCGTAACACTGGTCGCGTCCAGCTTGATATAGTCCGATCCGCTCCTATCGGCTGTAATCCCGATATAATGCCCTGTAATGGAACAAAGTTCACCTGTTGCGGAAATCCCGCATGTTCCGTATGCGGTCGTTCCCGAAAGGCTGTATTTGTATGTACAGGTCAGCGCCGCTGACATAAGCCCAGAAGAATCCGATACTGAGCAGGACGCTCTCATCATGCTACTGCTTTTATCAACGATCCGCATATTATACTGCGCCAACGATGTATTGCCCGAACCGACAAAATTTATAGACCCCTCCGCCTGCATGGATTTGTCGTTGTTGCAAATCGTGTCTGCCGTCAATGTCCCTTTGATCGTGCAGGTTTCATCAATTGTGCAGTTGCTGAAACTTCCGCTGTTTGCCGTGATCGTTCCTTCGATCTTTGCCGCCGAAGCGTACAAAGAACCATCATCCAGTACAACAAATTTCCCGTTTATCCGGTCACCGTTCCCAGCATAAAAGCGGACGGGTGATGTGCCTGTTGTGACAAGCGAATTTTTGGTGTGCTCATTGCTTGCATTGATTCCGACAGAGCCTTTGTATATTTCCGTGCTTGAGATTATCCAGCCACCGATCGTTCCGCTCGTGGAGGTAATGCGCCCCGTGATGTTCAATCCGCTTGAAGTTACTTTCATAACCTCGGTATTGTTGGATGTCAGAACAAAACCGGATGTGGTCAGCGACCACGCGAACGACGAAGCCGCGCCGCCTGTCGTACTGACTTTCGCGGCAATTTCCGTTGCGTTTGCTGTAATGCGGGATGACAGCGCCCCCTCTGCGTCGGTCGCACGGCTTACCTCGGCGGTGATTTCCGTTGCGTTTGCCGCAATGCGGGACGACAGCGTGCCTTCCGCGTCGGTTGCGCGGTTTACCTCGGCGGTGATTTCCGTTGCATTTGCGGTAATGCGGGAGGACAGCGCACCTTCTTCCTTTGTGGCACGTTCCGTTTCCACAGTAACATCACCAAGTACGGCGATTTCACCTGTCCGTATGATGTCTTGCACGTCAAGACGCGCCGTTGCAATTTGTCCGACTGTGATAAAATCAGCAACAATTGCACCGTCCTGTGTGATCGCAGTTTCAAACGGCCCGTTGTAGCCGTTTTTGGAATAGCCAAGACCGCCGCTATTCCAACGCCAAACGCGCTTTGCCGCCGCAATGGTCGGCGCGTCCATAATCAGGATTTCCTGCGGATTCTTTGCAGGGTTCAAAACCACATAGCCGCCGCTTTGCCCAGTGATCGCCTTTGTTGCGTCGTCAATGGCTTTTTTGAAATCGACTTCCACTTTGGCGGATGATTGCTTGATTTCCTGCTTTGTCTGCTCGATTGCCGCCGATGTGTCTTTCACTGTGTCAGCGAAGTTCGCCCGCGCGCTGCCAAGCGTAATTTGCAGATATTTTTCACTCAAAACATCATATTTTGTCTTGATGATTTTTGCCGTGGTGGAAATATTCAGTGCCGGAAATTCCACGGAAACCGTATCGCACAGCCCGCACCGCTCCAAAAGTGCGTATTGTTCGTATTCAGGGCTTTGCCACAGATTTTCAAAAGAAACTGTAATATTGACCGACGGCACATCAAAGCCGCTTGTTTCTACCCAATTTTGAGCCTTTGTGCGAAGCTGTTCGACCGTGATTTCTGTTGCTCCGTTGAAACTCTCGGAAAAATCTTTGATACAAACCCGCTCCCCAGCGGCTTTTGACGCTTTCTGTGAATACAGGATTTTTTCAGGCAGTGAAACCGTGATTTCTTCCGGTTCGGTCTGTCCATCTGTCGGCTGCGTGGTGTATTTTGCGTAAGGGTAAACCGCAGTGTACACGCCTGCGACGCTTGCCTCCTGCTTGATGTCGGTAATGTTTTTCCCGTATGCAATTTTGATTCCGGTTTTCCGTCCTCTTGCCTTATGCAATTTTACGGTAAAGTTATCAAATTCAAACTCGCCGCCCCAAAGAGACAGGACAGACCCCTCCACGCCGCCCAATGCGGCACGGGCGGATTTGCGGTCAATCGTTGTGCTTTTCAGTAATTCAATATCGCTTTGTGCTGTATAGCGGTGCGCAATCAAGGTTGCATTCAGGATTGCATTCATAGCAGCGCGCGCCGTGGCATTCTCCACAGAAACGCTTTCCACGGGATAGCCGCTTAATTCGTAGGATATGTGTTCGGCTCGGTAAGTCACAATGCCGTTTATCGGTTTTGATGAAGCGTATATCCTGAATAACTGTGGATTGGACTTTTCGTTCGGTTTTGCCTTGACAATACGGGATTCCTGTATTTCAGCGAACAATTTTCCGTCAACAGGGTATTTGAATTCGCATTCAAATGCGCCGTTTCGTTCTTCCGTGACAATGCATGAAGTCACTTCCGGAAGTGCGCCGATTCCGCAGTGCGAAAAATCAGTTTCGTTTGCCGTGTACAAAATCGGAATCATAGTGCGCACCACCTCGGAATAATTTCTATTTTGGAAACACTTCCTTGAACGCTGACGTTGTTTTCTCCCTCTCTGAATTTCGGAAATTCGGTAAAGTGGGCTTTTTCGTTTTGTAGTAGCGTTCCTTTGTACACTGCCATGATGTCGCTGTCAATTTCAATATAGCCGTCAATATCCGTAAAAGGGAACGAAGCGTGATTGACTGTCAGCGTGATATTTCCGCTTCCGGTTATCTTGATGTACGGGGCACTTTCAGCGTGTTCCGGATTGAAAACTGCGCCGGCCCCCGAAAGCGTTATCACATGACGACCGTCTATGCGGTATTTGTAGGGCTTGCAGTTGAATTTCACCGTTCCTGTCCCAATCTGCCGCAGAATCTCGGTAAAACTCAATTTTCCGTCCAACTGTGCCATACGGTAATAAAGCGGATCGTATGTGTCTGTCAATACAGAATACCCGATATTCCCGGCAAGCCACGATCTGATTCCCGTCATCATGGTTTCCAGCGGGAATTCATCCCGCACAACTGCCACTTTGTAACTTCCGGATATATTCTTGTATCTTCCGTTGTCGCGGATCAGGTCGCCGCTTTTTCCGGGAATCCCGATATATGAAATATCCCGTTCAGGGAACGTGAAAACCGGGGGTTCTGTGATAATCAGACCCATATCGTCATAGGAACGGCGACCGCCAAACGAAAACTGATTGATTCCTTCAATTATCACGCAAATACACCCCCGCGCCTTCTGATATAATCCTCCGCAACTTCCATTGCTTCTTCCGTCAGTTCCTGCACGTCTTTGTCGGTAGAATTATAGAAGTTTTGAATAGAAAAGGTAATGCCGCCCAAGTTTACCGGAGACGTACCTTCCGGCAGTGCGCCCCGGCGGGCTTCTATGTCGAACGTGTTCTGAATTCCGGCGGTTACACCGTCCAGATTATCGTTGATTTGCTCCTGCAGGTTCGGCGTTTCCACGTCAAAGCCGACCGCAATTCCTTTTACAAGATTTTTGCCGATCATGTCTCGGAACATCGTGGACGGCGAATGTATGCCGAAGAAATCTTTGATTCTGTCAACCACTCCGCCGAAGAATCCGGATATTTTATCCCACAGCCATTCGCCAGCGTCTGAAATACCGTTCCAAAGCCCTTTTATCAGGTTCAAACCACATTCCGCCATCTTTGGAACGAACCCTGAAAAGGATTTTACAATGCCTGCGATAATCTGCGGAACGGCCTTCACGACTTCAACAATGATCGTCGGCAGATTTTCAATCAGGGCAACAAACAGTTGCACGCCCGCAAGAATGATCTTGTCAATGTTCCCGATCAGTGCATTCACAATCCCGGTGATAATCTGCGGAATCGCCGCAACAATTGTTGTGATAATTTGTGGAAGTGCCTGCACCAAAGCCACCAGCAAATCAATTCCGGCCTGAACAATCAAAGGAAGATTTGCAAGCAGTGCGGTTATAATTCCGTTTATGATTTGCGGAATTACGGCAACGATAGCCTGAATAATAGTCGGCAGTGCGCTGACAAGTGATGTCAGCAATTGAATTCCGGCATTTATCAGCTGCGGAATTGCCGCAAGAATGGCGTTCAGCAATGCCGAAATGATTGTTGGAATCGCGTTCAGCAGTTGCGGGATTGCGTCAATCAGCCCTTGCGTCAATGCCAAAATCAGCGCAATTCCTGCGGAGATAATCAGCGGTAGGTTATCCGTTACGGCCTGTACAAGTTCCGGTATCATGTCAACAATTGCCTGTATGATGTCCGGCAATGCTTCCGCAATTCCGGTAATCAGTGCGGCAACAATTTGAAGCCCCGCAGAAATAAACAGCGGCAAGTTCGTTGTGATGAATTTAATAACCGTTTTCAGCAGTTGCATGATGACATTGACAACTTGCTTTGTATTTCCAAGCAGAGAATTCAACACACCCTGCAGAACTTCAAAAACAACAGGTATCAGCCCCGGTAATGCCGCCAATATTGTGTTCTGAACTTCGGTCAACAACTGCCCAAGTGTAGATAGAAGCACTGGGAACATTGATGTAATCGCCTGTATCAGAACATTTACAACCGTTGGCAGGGACGATACAATGTTTTCCACGATCGGCGTAACATTCTGAATCACTGCCCCGAAGCTGTCAACCACATTTTGTGTCAGCACTGTCATGTCGGCGTTGGCGTTGCCAAGCCCGCCGACGAACGATTGCAGGGCGGCTTTCATCAACCCAAAAGAACCGCTGATTGTCTCGGTGGCTTCCCGCTCAAAGTTTCCGGCGTACTGCTGCGTTTGTTCAAAGAAATACGCCATTGCAACTTCGGCTTTCTCGGCATTCGACATATCTTTGAACGCCTTTTCAAAGCCTTTACCTGCGGCGTATGCGTCAAGAGTGGTTGCATTCATGGCAACACCCAAGTTATCCATCATGGTATAATTGCCCTTCGCCGCTCCCGTGACCGCTTCCAATGCGGCGGAGGTTTCAATACCCATAACGGAAGCCATGTCAGCGGCACGTTGCATTGCCTGTGTTGTCAGTTCAAGGCTTCTTTCCTGCGTAACGCCTGACCCCTGAAACAGTGCGCCCATTTTGTTTGCGGTTGCCAAATATTCGCTTTGGGATGTTCCCATTGCTTTATAGGCGTTTTCACCTATGCTTTGCAGTTTTGCGGCGTACTCTCCGAATACAGCCTCCGAACCGCCTAAATTCTGCTCCAATTCGGAATATTGGTCAATGACTGCCTTCCCAAGTGCAACAGTCCCCGTCACTGCCGCCGTGATACCGACAACCGCTACTTTTCCGGCGGCTTTCGCAAGATTCCCGAATTTTTCCCAACCGCTCCCGCCGTCTTTTGCGTCCTCTCCGGATTGCTTTGCCTGTTTGCCCGCTTTTTCGGAATCGTCGCCCGCACCTTTTGCGTTTTTGCCGCTTTCCTTGCATTGATCGCCGAAATTTTCAACTGCCGATTCTGCTTTTTTGACCTCTGCTTCGGCGTATGTAACACGGGTTTGAAATGCCTTGTATTCGGCTTCGCCCATATCTCCGGATTTGAACTGCGCTTCAACTTGCGCTTGCGCCTGCCGCAGAATATCCAATTTCTTTTTGGCGTTTTCTGCGGCTTCGGCAAGCAGTTTTTGCTTTTGTGCAATCGCTTCGGTATTGGCGGGATCAAATTTCAGAAGTTCATTCACGGCCCGTAATTGCGATTGAATGCTTTTGCCTTCCTGACTGACCTCTGCAAGCGCTTTTGACAGCGGCGACACGTCGCCGCCAATCTCAATCGTGATACCCTTGATCGTGCTATTATTCTTCGCCATTTGCCCCCTCCTTTCCAAATCTTTCACGCAGTGCTTTTCTGTCCGGTTCGGTTTGCTCCAAACGCCAGCAGTTTTCCAAATATTCGCGTCCAGCTTCTGTCTTTTGCCGATCGTAAATAAAAGCGTCCCGCAACAGAAGAAAATATGTGTCGATCGGCAGTTCCTCGATTTCAAGGAAGTTCAGCCCGGTATAATCAGATACCAGTTTTTCACCGACCGTCACGGTTGTGTATCGCACCGTACTTTCCCCGTTTGCCGGATAGTACGGTATTTTCAGTTTGGGGCTTTCGTCAGCCCTCCAGCGAACAGCGCATATTCCCGGAGAAGCAGCGCCATGTCCTCGATGTCCATCAGTCCGTCCACGGCTTCCGGCGTGAATACTTCCTGTTCCGGATTGTTGGAAAGCACTTCGGCGGCTGTCGTCAGAATTTCGTCGTACATGGTTTCCGGCGTTCCTTCCTCCTTCAGCATACTTTCCAATGCCGCAAGGCGGGTGAACAGTTTCTTTTTCGGTGCGCCGATTTTTACAATCTTCCCGTCAAGCAGTTTGATTTCAAGGAACTTTTTCGGTTTCTTCGTGTAATCAAGCATGGTTCATTCCTCCGTCCGTCATGAATTGCCTGTTTCTTCTTCGTAACGGATCAGCGTCCCGTCGCTGTCGTGCGGCTGTGCTTTGAATTCTGCGTCAACGACGGTTTCTTTGTCCTTTGCAAAAGCAAGTGAGAACCCCGCCTGATTCTTTCCGACGATTGTTACGCGCACATCTCCGTCGGTTGCGTCCTTGTGGACGAAGTGCAGAACATACGACTTCCCGTTGTCATTTGCCCGCCCGCCAATTTTTACAGTACGTTTTCCCGCTGCGTCCGTCACTCTTGCTGTCTGACACAGCTTTGCCAGCGTGTTTCCGTTCCATGTGCAAAGCCCGGATTTCAGCGTGACTTCCTCTTTGGTGATAATGGTTTTCTGTACCAACCCGAAATCATCTTCGGCGGTGTAGAATTCAGGCTTGTATTCCAACGTTGCTCCGCCCTGAATCAGACCAAGCAATTTTTCTTCGGTTTCGATTGCCGTATTTTCCGGAAGCGTGCCGGAAAATTCGTCAATATAAAGTTTACCGCTCCCAAGTGTCAGGGTTTCGGTTTCCGATCTCTTTGACATTTTCAAATCCTCCGTATTTTTTGATAGATGTCGAATTCCCAAGATACGCACCACATCCGTTCTTCGTCGATGTAATCTTCGTACTTGTCAAATTCAAATTCATTGATTGCGCCCTCGACGCGGGTTTCAAGCGTCGGCGTTTTTTTGTCGGTGTACAGTTCCACGACAATATGCAGTTGCTTGTAAAGGTCTTTCCCGTCCGCACCGCGCCCGCTCTCCCTCTCGGCGTAATACACCAAAAAGGGAGGGGGCGGCACGGGTTTTCCCTTGAAAGGTTTGAACTGACGGTAGGCAATCGGAATTCCGACGGCGTTCAGTATTTCTTCTATCTGCTTACTTTCCGCCATTTTTCACAATCCTTTCTACTCGTTCCTCAAAGGCAACCCGTGCCTTTTCTTCGTTTTTCTCAATGTGCGGGTATGCTCTCGATCTTCCACCGTTTCGGAGGGCGTGTCCGCGTTCAAGCAAATGTTGCAGGCGATAGTGCGGCGATTTTACATACCACAGTTTTTTTCGCTCGTATGTATTTTCGCTGACCGTTTTCACCGCCATTGCCTTTCTGTATTTTCCGGTGCGTTTTGGAGCGTCTGCCCGAATATTGTCAAGCAGTTCCTGCGCCGTGGTGTCAACCGCTTCTTTGACTTCCTCGGCAATTTCTCCTGTGTAAGCGGAAAGTGTATTCGCCAGTTCTGCCGCCAGTTTATCAACACTGATTGCCACCGAAAACACCCGCCTTGCTTGTCAGATACAGTTCTGTTTTTCCGTCGTCGCGGTCGTATGTCCGATAAACATACAAGCGACGTTTCCGACCGTGCAGAAGCAGTTCTGCAAATTCCTGTCCTTCGTATTCCTCATACCGGACGGTCAGTTTGCATTCCGCCTTGAACCCGCTTTGTGCGGCGGCAAAAAATTCTTTTTGCCCGGCGCTCTCCCGTGTAGCAAGAATTTCTGTCCGCTCTTCGGTTTCGTCATCAATGCTTGCAATCAGTGTTACGGTGCAGTCCTCGGACAAATTGTTTCGTACTATGTTCATTCGTCAAAGTACCGTCCTCCCTTGATTTTTGTCAAAAGCATATTATACGAAGCCGTCAGACGTTCACTTTCCGGACTATTCCCGAAATTTGCGTTGATGTAGGTCAGAACTGCTTCTTTTATGATCGGGTCGGCGCAGTCGGTCAAAAATCTGTCCGACACGCCGATCCGTTTCAGGTCTGCAATAGCTACTTCTGCAAGCTGTTCAATATCCCCGTCAAGGATGTTGCTTTGCGTCTTGCGCAGGCGCAGTTTTGCGGCGCTCAACAGTTCCTGCGTAATCATAGCCGCCTCCCGTTACTTTCCGGTCGTGGACGAAGCCGCCGCCTTCTTGACGCGGATAAAGCCGTTATAGGACGCGACATTTCCGCCCGCGAAGATTTCACCTTTGTGCGCAATCTGACCTTCCTTGAACTTGTATTCGGTCGATCTCTGCACTTCCATGTCGGAAAATACGGGCATTTCGTAATGGGAAAGATGACCGTATGCCATGCAGTACGTTCCGGCGGCGGTTGCAGTGGCAGTTGCGCACGCAGAATTGATGATGTACGGCACGCCGTCGATATACCCGGTGTTGCCGTTGTTCACGACCTTGTATGCCTTGTCGCCGTTGGTCTTGCGGCACTTCGCAAATGCCTTCAAATCCTGCTTGTTCAGAATCAACACCGCCGCGTCCTCGACGTTTTCATCGCCGCCGTAGTTGTAAATGATGTCGTCAAGGGTGTTTTCGTCGATTTCCGAAATGGAAAGGTCTGTGTTTCTGTCGATGATGTCATCGGCGGCGGAGGTAGGATTGTAGAAAATGCCGTACAGTTTGCCGGCCCCGCCTGCGCCCTTCATGATTTCGATATTCAGCTTCTTGCGCACCGCTACTTCGACGGAATCGCCAATCGCGCGGTCATAATCGGCAGGGGCAAGTTTGGCGATTTCTTCCGGCTCTTCGCAATATGCAGTGATTTTCGTTTTCGTCATCTCCGCATAACCGAACACAGGTTCAGCGGTTTCCGCTGCCGCTCCCTCTGCGGTATAATCGCCCGTGCCGTAGCTTTTGACAAAGCCGCGCTTGTAGCTTTCACCGCCGGGGAGGGGGACAATGTGCACGCGGTCAACAAGGCTTGATGTCGGATTGAAGCCCGGAAGCACATCATTTGCCGTGTGCTGTGTCATCACGGTAGAGGACGAAGTGATGGTGTTTTTCACACCAAAGGAACGCTTTACCTTGCCGCCCGCTTTCAATGCATTGCCACGCTTCATTGCGGTGTCCTGCGGATTCTGCGCGCCCTCTCCGGCGGCCTGCGCCGCTCCCTCTGCCGCGCCGTCTGCAATCTGCTGGAGACGCGCGCGATCTTCTGCCTCCGCAATCTTTGCTTCAATGTCTCTTGCTTCCGCAAGAAGCGCATTCAGCTTTTCCACGTCGCCGGGGGCGACCTCCTTCGCCTGCACCCCGATTTCGCGCAAGCGTGCTTTCAGTTCCTTGATGGTTTTCATTGTGTTATGCTCCTTTCGTAATTGCCTGTAATTCAAGGCGTGTAATTTTTTCCCGCATTTCTGCGGTATTATCTCTTGCCGCCTGCGCGGATTTGATAATCTGATCAGGGATTTTTCCGTATGTCTGCGCTGTTTCTGTGATTTTTGCGGCATACGCTTTTGCTTCTCCGGTTTCAACGGCAAAATATTTCGCCGCTTCTTCGCCGTTCAGCCATGTTTCCTCCGCGACCATTCGTTGGATGTCCTCAATGGTTGCGCCTTCCGCAAGGTGTGCTTTATAGACATTCAAAATGCCCGCTTCCACTGCGTCCAGATCGTCCGCCATTTTGCGGCAATCGTCCGCATTCCCGGTGCATTCAGCCCATGGCTTGTGGATCATCAAAAACGCATTTGACGGCACAATCACGCGATCGCCAGCAAGTGCGATCACGGACGCAATGGAAGCCGCCATGCCGTCCACGTGAACCGTTTTGAAGCCCTTGTGCCGTGACAGCATATTGTAAATTGCAATTCCGGCAAAAACCGAACCGCCCGCACTGTTGATGTAGATATTCAAATCTTTGCCTTCACACCCTTTGAGAAATTCGCGGATTGCTTCGGGGTATTGGTCGGTATCGTTCCATGCACCCCACCAGTCGGAAACAATGTCGCCGTAAAAGAACAAATCTGCGCTTGTCAGCGTTTCATTCTTTACGGATAAAAACTGTTTCAGGCTATCTTTCGGTACTTTCTTCATTCCTGCGCCCTCCTTTCAAACGGTATTCGATATACTGCGATACACCGCCAACACTTTCCGTCAGTGCAGGCGGGGCTTTGTTGCCGGCCCCGTCGTCTCTGCCTGTTTGGTAGGCGGTTTGGTCGTCTGCCTTTACATAATTCAGCGACACTTGACGCACGTCGCCGCCCTCAATCGGCGGTAAATACATCAATTCGCGGTATTCGTTGACTGTAATTGTCCCACGGTCGAACATTGCCTGTCCGATAGCAGAACGTGTTTGCAACGTGGCATATTGCAGGCGGTTGGACGTGAAAATAATTTTGTTTCCGTACCCCCGTGCCCTCTCGGAAAACAGTTTGAATGTGCATTCCAGCGAAAGCTGAATGGCGATCGGTTCAATTACCGCTTCATAGAAGCTGTTCCATTCTGCTTCCGTATAGTTGGAATTCAGAATTTTTTCATTCACGCCATAATAGCGGTAAATATTTTCCCGAAAGAATGTTACTTGCGCTGTCGGAATCGCTTTCGGCTGTTGCGTCAGTTCGCGGAATTCGTATGTGTTGTCCAGCGCTGCAATCCCGCCTTCATTTTCGGCGGAAAAGTACGCCCGTTTGAATTCTTCCGCTTTTTGCTTTAATTCGTCATCGTCTGCGAAGTTGTTGTATTTCAAGTACCCGCGCAGGGTTGCAGAACTCTGCACCGCTCGGCGTATGCCTTCGTAGGTTGTTTCCAAAAGTTCCGTCGAACAGCGCAATTCGGAATCCGGGGACGTGCCCAAAAATCGTTTTTTGTTGTATCGGGATTTCAGGTGAATGACAAACTGATACGGTACGGTGTATTCTTGCCCGTCAAAATCCCACACGAAGCGGAACAGCAAATTTCCCGCGTCGTCCTCAAAAATCCGGTGGTTGCGGACGGTTACGGGCTGTATGCGGGTTACTTCTGTATAGTCCTCGTTGTAGAAAATGACGGCGAATGCGTTTGATGTCCTCACAAGGGTATCTGTCATTTTGTAAAGCCAATCGTAGGTGGATGCTTCGGGACACGGTCGAAGCGTCAGCAACCTTGAAAGCCTGTCGTTTTTGACAGTCATTCCGCTTGTGTCCCGGCGTATAACCTGCGGTGACAGCTTCGCCACATTGGAGGCAATTGCATTTGCCACTGCACCCACAATATCGTTGTCGTAAAGCGTGCCGCTCGGCATATATTCCGCTCGGCTGAATATGATTTTGACTGTCCGTTTGAACCTTGAAACGAACCTTTGAAACCAGTTCACGGTTTACCCCCTCTTTTCGTTCGCAAGTTGCCGGGCAATCTGCGAATAATACTTTGAACGCACGGTGAAAGCGTCAATGACGGACACAAACCCGTCTATGTGCATACGTTGCTCAATCTTTACGGGCTTTTTCCGACCGTCGCCGCTGTTGATCTGAACGGCGACGTTCAGAAGGTGTGATTTCAGCAAATTGTTGTTTCCTATCCGCACGCTTCCGTCTTTCAGTTTCCCTTCGAATTCATCCAGCAATGGGGAAAGGTTTGTCCCCTGAAACACATCGTCGGTATGAAATCCGGAATTCTGCAAGTCCTGAATCAGATACTGCGCCGAATAGCGGTCATATCCGACATACAGCGGCTTTATTTTGTAAACCTTTAGAAGCATAACAAACCAGTTGTACACGTCCCGATAGTTTACAAAATGGTCGCCTGAAACAGTCAGAACACCTTGCTTTTCAAAGATTCCATACGGTACGTTTTCCTCCTCGGTTGCTTGTTCCAGACGGTCACGCGGCATAAAGAATTGCGTGAAGATATAGAACTTTCCGTCTCTCTCAATGACAATAGAAGCCGCCGTCAGGTCGGTTGTGCGGGATAGGTCAATGCCTGCCACGCAATAGCACCCCCGGAAATCATCAAGTGTAAGCGCCGCACCGCACGCCTGTTCCACGTCTCCGAAGTCAAGCCACGCAACGGAAGAATTCTGCTTGATATTGCAGTATTTGCAAAGGAATTCCGCTTTTTTTGAAAGGGAAAGCCGGGCAATTTTGATTTCTTCGATGTAGAATTCCACAGAAACCGAAACGCCCAAATTCGGGTTTGCTTTCTTGATTTCCTCGATGTCGTCCCATTTTTCCACATCGTCAATCATGTAGAGGAACGGCAACAGGCGCATTTCGTCGCTGTTTCCTTTCAAAAATGCCGTGGCGCGCTTTACCAGTTCGTCAAATATACCATCGTTGATATATCCGGCTGTGGAAATGCTCAAAATCAACGGCTGTTTTCGCGCGCCAAGCGCAGATTTCATGACTTCATACTGTTTCAGCCCCTGTTCGCCCGGCCACGCTTCGATTTCATCACACACCGCCAAATGCGGATTGAAACCGTCTGATTTTTTGGAATTGAACGCAAGGCGACGAATACTTGTATTTGTCTGCTCGATGTAAATATCCGAACGCCGCTTTTTCGCCATTTCGTCCAACTCGTCATCAGATTGCACGATTTGATAAAATGCGTCATATACAAGATCGGCTTGTTCCAGCTTCGGGGCAAGGCAGTACACTTTTGCACCGTATTCGCCGTCAAGATATGTCATGTATGCAATGATTGCTGCCGCAAAAAGCGTCTTTCCGTTTTTGCGGGCTACCATGATAAAGACTTCCCGGAACTGCCGGAAACCGCCTGCGTCCACAATGCCAAAGACGGCGGACACAATCGCTTTTTGCCACAGTTCCAGTTTCAAAAGATCGCTTCGACCTTCCGAATGGTGACAAAAATTTTCAATGAATTTGATCGCTTTATTCGCTTTTTTTGCGTCAAAATACCACTTTTTTTCTTGAAGCCCGGCAATCAAATAGGCATTGGTAGCTTCAGCGACTACGAACTGCACCGTGCCAAGGGCAATGCGCTGTCCGTACTGGTAGATATGTGGCTTGGTGATGGAAATCTTTGGAACGAAGAAAGCCGTTTCTTGGATGTGCTAAAAGCGGTGGGTATTGATCAGGCCCAGTACAACGACCCGGACTACCGGGAAGAAAAGGTGTATCAGGCTTATCTGAATATTACCAATCCGTACAACACCGGCAAGCTGGATCAGTCCTTTATTGATGATTTGCAATCGTATGTGGACGATGCAGACATGAGCCGGTACGACACAGACAATGCCCAGGCGGATATGTGGGATAAGAACGGCATTCCTATTGAGGATTGGCTGGAGCGGTTGCAGGACGATTTGGACAACGGCACAACCCATGCTTGGACTACGGTCCCGGATGTAGTCACAGACTTCTTGAAGG
>ENA-ORNF01001700-ORNF01001700.1-human-gut-metagenome-genome-assembly--contig:-NODE-1700-length-18471-cov-4.927237_pt1 | contig 18471 bp, 14 predicted proteins | sample MGYA00242110_ERZ509012 | MGnify/ENA primary metagenome ERZ509012 (study PRJEB26280, sample SAMEA2338714) | human gut metagenome | biome: human gut; feature: human-associated habitat; material: faeces...
ACCTTATATTAAAAAAAGCCATTGCGATATTCACGCCACACTCAAACTGGACCAATGTCAATAAATTGGACAGTAAAAAAGGGAAATTAAAAAAGAGATAACTCAGCCTGGTTAGGAGATAAGCCGTTATTATGGGAATGAGGTCTTAAAGAATTATAAAATCCGTTGATGTATTGGAATAAGGCAATATTTAATTCATCAAAAGAAGAATAAGATCTTCTGTTAACCTCTTCCTTTTTCAAGTACTTGAAAAAGCATTCCATGACAGCATTATCATAAGGATGTCCTTTGGCGGAAAAAGACTGAATCATATTCAGATTATCCAAATGACTTCGAAAGACGGAAGAAGTAAATTGACATCCTCTGTCTGTATGAAAGATAATACCTGATGATTTACCTCTGTTGGCAACAGCCAAATTCACAGTATCGATAGCGAGTAGAGTATCAATTTTAGAGGACAGTTTATATGCAATTACTTTTCTTGAAAACAAATCAATAATCGCACAAAGGTAATAAAATCTTCCTGCCGCCCGTATGTAAGTAAAATCACAAACCCATACTTTATCAGGCTTTGAAGGATTAAATTTTTGAGATAAGATGTTTTTGCATTCTTCATCAGAAGCGGTTTTGGATTTATGAACAAAGGGCTTAACGGTACTCATTTTGGGAAGATTCATTGGTTTCATCAGTCGGTACACTCTGCCGACGCTGATGTTTATGCGATAATCACGTTTAAGACAAGTTTTCATTTTATCGGCACCTAAACGCTTATTGGATTTGGCATAAAGTTCAAGAATACAGGAACGAATATATTTATTCTCCTGTTCACGCTTGCTTTCTTTATGGTTTATGTATTTGTAATAGGTGCTGCGGTTAACATTTAATACCCGGCAAAGGGTGGTGATTTTATGTTCACCGGACAAAAGTTCAACAGCTTTTAGTCTTTGTTTGAGTGTGGCGTGAATATCGCAATGGCTTTTTTTAATATAAGGTTTTCTTCCTCCAACTGAGCATTGCGTTTTTGCAATTCCTTTATTTGTTTTGCAGTAAGAACCGTGTTGTCGTCAATTTTTACTTCAGAATACTGTTTTATCCAATTTGCCAAAGCATTATGTGATATGCCGTATTCTTCCTTTATTTGGTTGTAGGTTTTGCCTGAGTGATATAGATCTACTATCGTTTGCTTGAATTCCTGCGTGTATTTTTGGTTTTTGCCTGCCATTTTTGTTTCCTCCTCGGTTGTCTGTTTTCTTGTGCTTTTATTATATCATACTTGTCCACTCTTTTAGTATATATCCACAGCAATCAAATTTTATGAAAGAGAGGAACTGACTATATGAAAGAACAGAAATATTCTTATTCACAGCGAATTGGAAAGACAACATTCATCGTAAATGTAAAGCAGTCCGAAAGTGCCAAAAAGCCTTTGAATACGGTGTTTCAAGACATCTGCAAGCACGAGGTTTTGGGCGATTTCTTTACGGACAAATCATTTAATTTAGAAAATCCACAAAAAGTATCTTGACAAACTCGACCCCGAAGGCACCGGATACAGGGCAAAGACAAGGTTTTCAAAGTTTTTCAATCTGCCTGAGCTTATCTCACTTTTCAAAGAGAGTGCAGACATACAGACAGCCGACATGTTAAAGTTGCCCGTACCGGAATGCGACTATGAAAACGTGGTATTAAAACCAAGTGAATTTCAAAAGGAGATAGTAAAGTCTCTAGGAGACAGGGCTGAAAACATCAGAAACGGCGGAGTGGACTCAAGCATCGACAACATGCTTAAAGTTACGAATGACGGAAGAAAATGTGCGCTCGACCAGAGACTTATCAATTCAGAGCTTCCGGATAACGAAAACTCAAAGGTAAATGCCTGTGCTGCAAAAGCCTTTGATATATGGAATGAAACTGCAGATAAAAAGTCTGCGCAGCTTATATTCTGTGATGCATCCACACCGCGAACGGACGGAGGCTTTGATGTTTATAATGCCATTAAAGATAAGCTCACAGAAAAGGGAGTGCCGCCAAAGGAGATAGCATTTATCCATGAGGCTAACACCGACAAGAAAAAAGCAGAGCTGTTTGCAAAAGTAAGAAGCGGCCAGGTGCGCTTCCTGTTAGGCTCAACACCTAAGATGGGAGCGGGAACGAACGTGCAGACAAGGCTCATAGCATTGCACCACATAGATGTGCCGTGGAGACCGTCAGACATAGAACAGCAGGAAGGACGAATACTGCGTCAGGGCAATCAGAATGAGAGAGTAAAGATATTCAGATATGTCACTGAAAATACTTTTGACTCGTACTCATGGCAGCTTATCGAGAACAAGCAGAAATTTATCGGTCAGATAATGACAAGCAAGTCACCGGTACGTTCGTGTGATGACGTGGATGAGGCAGCACTGTCGTATGCTGAGGTAAAGGCACTTGCTACAGGAAATCCTTACATCAAGGAAAAAATGACGCTTGATACGGAGGTAGCAAAGTTAAAACTCATGAAAGCAAACTTCAAGAGCCAGAAATACAGGCTTGAGGATGACATAACAAAGGGATTCCCAAGAAGAATAGCCATGCTGCAGGAAAGAATTGAGGGAACAAAGCAGGATATAATGACACGCGATGCCAATCAGATGAAAAGCGATGAAGCGTTTGCAATAACTGTAAATGGCATGACATATACTGACAAGAAAGACGGAGGAGCAGCACTGATAGCGGCTGTAAAGGACACCAAAAGCATTGACAGGGAGAAAGTCGGCAGATACTGCGGGTTTGATTTGTATGGCAGATTTGATGTATTTGCAAACGGTTTCCGTGTTTATCTGCAGGGAAAAATGGAGCATATATTAGAAGATATATCATCTGATCCGCATGGCATGATAACAAGGCTTAACAACTGCATGGCCTCATTTGACAGGACACTCACAGAGGCAGAAGAAGCTCTTGCAGATACATGCGCGAAGCTTGAGACAGCCAAAACAGAGGTAACAAAAGAATTTGACAAAGAGGACATTCTCTCAGAAAAGCTTGAGAGACTGTCCTTTTTAAATGCCCAGCTTGATATTGATAAGAAAAGTGATGGCAAAGGAGAGAGCGTGCAGAATGATTCACAGAAGCATGCACAGAATGTAAACGAGAATAAGGAACAAGTTAATGAACCGGTCAGTCAGCAGATTCCGGTACAGAATGAAGTACGCATACACATGTGACAATCAGTGTACCGGAATCCGGTACACAGAAAGGCAATATCATGGAAAATAATACAAAAAAAGAAGAACTCGAGCTTTTCATGCTCAAAAGAAAAATACTGTATGAACTGCGTAAGATTGATAAGAGCGAGGAATTTATCATATCAATCGACCTGTCAGGAAAGGAGGAAGCATGAGCGATGAAATACATACATTAAACCAGGTGGGAGTGAGGCTGGTGCAGGAGAAAACCTTGCTCTCAGAACAGTCCTTGAATCGGCCGGAGCTCCTTGCACAGTTCGTATCTGATGTGATAAAGGACTATGACCGTGAGGTGATGTGTGTCGTGAGCCTTGATGCGAAGCTGCATCCGCTCAACATGTCCATCTGCTCAATGGGTGCGCTTGACAGAACCATAGCAGCACCAAGGGAAGTAATGAAAACCGTCCTGCTTTCCAATGCCAACGGCTTTGTGCTTTTTCATAACCACCCATCCGGTCTATGCTCACCTTCACTTGAAGATGTGAGGACAACTGACATGATGTCGAAGGTCGGGGAGCTTTTAGGCATACCACTGCTTGACCACATAATAGTAGGGGCACACTCTGATGAGATATATTCATTTTACCAGATGGAGGCACTGCCAAAGGACAGGCTTACATATGCGCGTGATGTGGCTGACATAAAGCTTAGGTTCAGGGACGGGGAAGAAAAAGTGACAGAGTACCAGAAGCAGCTTCACCTGTAGCAATTTGAAAATAATTTAATGTACCGGAATCCGGTACGATGGAGGTGACATATATGGGAGACAATCAGTCAACAGAATGCTTGAAAACCCTACTGCAGGATGCAGAGCCGTTCGTGAATGATGACTACAGGAACATAGCCCTGCAATACAGCACAAGCCTGCAGATATTAAGGGAAATATACTCCTGTGCCTGTGACAATGTGCCGGCAAAGGAAGTGCAGGGCGTACTTGAAAAGAAAAATGATGCGAGCTACTTAAGACAGCTGCGCTACGAGCGGATAGTGAATGAGGCAATAGGTGATGGAAAGAACAAGCTCGCAGATTTATCAGCGATAGCAGACACAATCCACAGCAAGCTTGCATCCATGGAAAAGACAATAAAAAACCTGCAGGAGAACTCAAGTGATTTAAACGAGCTCTTTGTGGATATGAAACCGCCGAAGGATGCCGTTGTGATGTCAGTTGCAAAGAATGGGTTATCTGCAGGAGCGTATGTAAGGAGCATGGACAGAAGCACAACCGGGGAAAACAATAAGACAGCTTTATATGGAAGGAACACCGCTTCGGCTAATGAAGGGGCAGACAGCAAAAGGTCATACAGCAGAAAAAGACGACTCACCCACAGGCAGAAAAAAGATGCAGCCGCTTACATTGCTCTGCTAAAAGAAGAAGGCTATACATCAGAGCAGATAAGCTATGTGCTTGACCTTCTTGAATCCGGCATGAAGCCGGCAGAGACGGACAGCTTCATCCACCCGGGCCTGTCAGTGGAGATGATGGAGAAGCTTCGACTTATGAAAGAAAAATCAAATAAAAACATAAACCTAAAAAAATCAAACAGGGAGGACTCATAAATGGATATGGACAGAGAGTGGGAACACCTCATGATGAACGTGAAAAACAAATCAGGCAGTGTCACACAAGCCATATATGTATCTAATATGTTAAAAATCAAGCTCATCCAGTTTCTGGCACGCATGGCATATAAGGGATATCTGTCAATACGCTCAAGGGATGACCTGAACGCATTTTCAAAGCTGTCGGGCGGCAGGTATACTATTTACAATATTCCTGTGGCAGAGGGACACGCCGGTGACATAAAAAAGCTCGAACAGATGCGCATAAGAGCGCAGAATGAGCCTGACAGGGCAAAAGCAAAGCAGATAAAGGCAGAAATCAAAGAACTTACAGCACGCATTGATGCAGATTCACCTATTACGCAGCTTAAGGAAAAAGGCATAAAGCACTGCTGTGTGCTGCCAAAGCTTGATAACGAAAAGGGTACCATACAGATAGCCGTGATGATACAGGATGACCAGATATTCAAAAACTGGTTTATCACGCATATAAGGACACAGATGTCCGGCGGAGAGCACAATATCAGTGACCTGAAGAACTTTACGGAAGATAATTACACCATCTTCAATCTGCCGTTTGAGGGAAGTGAGCTGACAGAAGCCTGTAAGGATTTTGACACGCTGAAAGTCAACTACTCCATACTGCCTGACCTGAATGTGGGGAATAATAACAGCCAGATAGCGGTTGCAAATGCCGACAGGAACAGGTTTCAGATATGGGTAAAGATGTACAGGGAGCAGATGATAAAGGAAGAAAAAGAGCCGGGAAGCATCTACGAGATGGACAGTGAGTCATACATGGACACCGCAGCCATGGATGAAAATGAGTACATGAACCTGGCAGATACAAAATACAGGGAGGCGAACAGAGAGTTCCAAAAGGAAGAAGCGCAGCAAAAGACTCCTGTCATTATAAAAAGAGATGACTGTGATGAGTTTGTGCGCTTAAAGCGTGACAACAACTATGAGATGGTCACGATAAACAAGGAATCCTTAGTTGATAACATGCACTTTACATCGGTATCGAAGAAGATGCGTGAGAAAGGATACTTTGTATCGCGTGTGCCCGGTACATACGGTGATGACGAAAAGCACCTGATTCTTCCAGCACAGAACGTATTTGTGGCTGATGAAGGCAGGACATATGTGGGATTTATCCCGAAGAATAAGCCTACGATGGTTGCGGAACGCAGCGGAAACATAAAGGACACGAGCTTTGAAAAGATATATGAACCATACGAGTCCGTGGCAAGAAACATGGCATATGTTAAGAACTTACAGCAGAAAGCACCGGCCCTTAATAAAAATAAGGTATTTGACAGGCACGGAATCTGAAAAAAGCATAAATTACATTCCATGACATTTTTGAATGGAGGAAAACATGGCAAATTACGGCACAAGATATATAAAAAAGAAGACACCATGGCTCGCATTTGCTATGATGCTTATAGTATTCCTGATACTAGGATACCTGATATCGGGAGTGTACGTGGCACCGAAAGAGCTGAAAGGTGACTACAATGCGCAGCTTTTGTGGGCATTTACACATCCGATTAAAGCAGCAAACAGCAAATCGCCAGCTTGGGTGGGGATAGGCTTCATAGCATGGTTTTTCTTTGTCAACTATTACCTCGTGCATTACAGGGACTTCCACAGTGAGATGGAGCACGGCGATGAGGACTGGCTCGACCCTGTAAAGGCATGCAATGAGCTTAAGGATAAGGAAGAAAAATACAACAGAATATTGTCAGAGAATGTGAAGGTAAGTCTCAGAGGAAAGCTTTCAAACAACAACATGCTTATAGTAGGCTCATCAGGCTCATTTAAGACAACATCTATCATGCACCAGAACCTGCTTCAGATGGGCTCAAGCTACGTGGTGCTTGATGTAAAGGGAGATACACAGAGAAAGCTTGGAAAGCGATTTGAGCAGGCAGGATATAAGATATATTCGCTTAATTTCAAAAATCCTGCAAAATCAGACCGCTACAATCCTTTTGCGTGGATAGAGACAGAGGCAGACATGTTAAGAATCATAAAGAGCTGGCATGAGGCCGTGCGCCCTGTAAATGAAAACTCGGCCGCTGATCCGTTCTGGGATGATGCGGTGGACCTGAAGATGCAGGCGGTATTTTACTATGCATGGCTTGATGCAAGGGACAAGAAGAAAAAAGCCACGTTCAATGATGTCATCTGGCTTCTGTCACAGGAGAATGTGCCTGTCATAAACCCTGCAACAGGGGAAAAGTCAAACAGGCTCACAGAGCTGATGGATGAAAAGGCCGCGCAGTATGATAACGATTATCCACCGGTCAGGGCATACAGGAAGTTTCAGGGCAAGGCAGCTGAGACTGAGGGCAGCGTGTCACTCATGATATCAGCGATGCTCAATATATGTGAAACAGCCGAAGTAAAAAGAATTTTCTCGGGAAACGACATAGATTTAAAAATGATAGGTCAGGAACAGTCAGTTGTCTTTCTCGTCATGCCGGACAACGTAAATACATATACCTGGATCACATCCATGTTTTACACGCAGATGTTTGATACATTAATACGTCTTTCAGATGATGAAATAAAGGGACCACTGCCATACGAGGTGCAGGTGTGGATGGATGAGTTCTATGCCGGGGCAAGGCCTGCCGATACGGAAAAGCTTCTCGGAGTCATACGAAGCAGGAACATAAGCATGGTGCCGATACTGCAGTCCATAGCACAGGCCAAGGCTATCTATCCGAATGACAAGTGGGAAATCATGATGGATAACATGGCTGCAGTGGTATTTTTAGGCTCAGGACCCCAGGCAAAGAGCACACATGAGTATATCTCAGAGACACTGAGTACGGCAACAGCCGACAAAAAGGATGACAGGATGTCATTTGGCATCAATTCAAGCAGTGACTTATCTTTCTCCAAGGCAGAGCTTAAGCTCATGACACCGGGCCAGGTGCGCAGGATGCCACCGACAGAGTGCATCATATTTCTCGAATCAAGACCGCCCATATATGACACCAAGGCTATTCCGTTTGACAAGCCCGAATATGGTTTTATCGCGGCAGACTGGCTTAAAAAGCGCTATTCAGACACACTTGCACTGGGAGACTATGAGCACCCGGTGCATACCATCTATGACCCAAAGACATTTAAGTACATCACGCTCTCTAGGGAAAAGAACTTAGAAATCATACAAAACGAGGATGATATAGCGATGCTTAAAAAGCGTGCACTGAGAGACTCATCAATATATGCCTGTGAGGTGGATGAAAGAGACCTGCTTTATCTGTCATTTGATAAGAATACAGGCATAAGCAGGGATGAGATAGAATATATATACAGACAGGCAGTAGAAGAAGCAGATGAGGATATAGAAAGCATAAAGGGACTGGCACTGCTTCATGACGTAGATGTAAAGAAGCTCGGGCTGGATGACAACATGAAAGAGCATACGGACAAATCAGGCTGGACAGGAGATACATTTGCAGAACTCATGGGTAGATACTTTGACCTGCTTTCAGACATAGAAAAAGAAGTCATACTCACATCCATGGATGAGGGCTTTTCAGATGAGCAGATGAAGGCACTTTTCCTTTGTGATGTATCAGACATGGAGAATATGAAAAGAGCATACAGACTGCAAAACAGCGACATACGAGGTGAAAGAAAATGAAAATAAAAGCAAACATGAAAACAGATATTGAAGCACTGGAGGAAAAGAGGACAACAATAGCAACAGGATGGGTTGAGATAGAAGGTCTCATTAAGTTTCCGGTCTCAGTGCGCACGTATAAGGACGATGCAACAGGCAAAGACATGATGTTTGTCTCATATCCTCAGAGGAAGGAAGGCGAAAAATACTACGGAGTAGTCTATCCTCATGATAAGGAAGTAAGACAGGAGATAGACCGGGTAGTGCTTGATATGACAAAAGAAAAGCTTTTCGCTCAAAGTGTGCCGGATGTCAAGATAGATGATGTCAGAATCACTAAACTCGACAAGCGAACAGACGCCACAGTGCAGAACGTGGGTATAGCCACTGTAAAGATGTATGGTCTCACAATCAACGGCATCATGATAAAAGAAGGAAAGGACGGGCTGTTCATAAGGATGCCGCAGTACAAATCAGACGGAGCATACCATGATACAGTGTACGGTCTCACAGGTGCAATAAAAAGGAAGATAGAGTCGCATGTGCTTGATGCGTACCGGAATCTGGTACAGGATAAACAAACAGAAAAGACGTACCGGAATCCGGAACATGAAGAACCAGAGGCACTGCAGCATGAAATTGAGAAAAACGAAAAACAGGAGGAAATAGAAGAGGACGGGGAGTTTCATTACACAAATGACCAGGCGATACTTCTCATGCCGGTACATTTCGAGGACAAAAACCGTGATGGAATACTGTTTGTGGCAAAAAACTCAGATACAAGAATTGATAAGACTTTCATGTCAGGAGGCTATATACGAGCGCAGAGCTTTTTGATAGGCGAGGGAGAGAACAAGGTGTTTGGCATATTTCAGAATGAACTGAATGGAACAAACAACGCTCCGGGAAAGTCATTGGCCATCAGACAGCAGATACTGATGCAGGTAACAAAGGACGGAGTGGCACAGGAGCCGTTTATTTATGCATCATACAGTGCAATAGATATGAATTCAGCAGGTGAAAACTATAGGCGCTGCCTAGAGCAGTGGGCTGAGCTGACCAGCCAGGATTATGAGAATTTGCTGGAGGAACCACAGAGAAATGAGGGAAAAAAGATACGCTTGCCGAAGGTGTGAGCAATTATAGAACCAGCGCGAATAGAGCTTTAAATAAAGTGAAAAGAACAAAGTTTCGAGTTGTGAGAGCGGACTTTGGGACTCGTAACATGTTAAGCTAGAGCCATCATAAGAAATAAACATTTCTTATGATGGCTCATTTTTTAATTTACAAAATCAGGGAAGACAGACAAAATGGAGAAATAGACATATGATTAAAACACCTTTTGGAGCTATTGAAATTTATATAGATGATAAAAAGTAGATTATGTAGAAAAAAGTGTTAGGTGGTCTATTTTGGATGGTAAATTGAATTTTGATTAATGTAGATATTGATTTGTTTTAAATCGTAAAAAAATGTGAGTTCTCATAGCTTTTTGTTGCGTTTAATGGTATAATATTCCCAATATGTGAATTTGTAGGAGATGAAGTATTAATTCGCAAAGGAGAAATGCATGGACGTATCATATAATAAGTTCTTTAAGATATTAATTGACCGAAAAATGAAGAAAAAGGACATTTGCAAACAGGCAGGAATTGGTACGAGCACTATGGCAAAAATGTCACGAGATGAGAATGTATCACTTGAGGTTTTAGTTAAACTATGTAGGACACTTGACTGTACAATTGATGATATTCTGGACATACTTCCAGCAGATAACAAAGATAGATTGGAAAGGTAATAGAATGATTAGACGTGAGTATAGCGCAGGTGCAGTAAAGTTTTCTTTTTGGTTTATGGAATTTAAAACAATGATAAATCTTCTTTCTGAGGGGATGACATTTGATGAAATAAAACAAAAGAATAAAAATGAAAACATATTTGGTGCTCCAACACCATTGCGTGCCGGTCAGATATTCAATACAGTATCTGCCAGAATAAAGTCACTTGATGAATCTTTTTACCAGATATTTGTGAATAGTGATTTGGCAACACAAAAATTATTCGCTTTAGCTGGGGCAATGGCACATGATACTCTTTTCTTTGATTTTGTATATGAAGTTGTAAGAGAAAAGATGATTATTGGAAGCAATGAGTTTTTTGATAGCGATATCAATATATTTTTTAAGAATAAGCAATTGCAGGATGAAAAAGTTGCAAAATGGACAGATGCGACTTTGAATCGGTTGGGAAGAGCGTATAAGACCATGCTTTTTGAAGCGGGTCTGACAGATAAGGGTACACCTCGTACAATTTTAAAGCCTATTCTTGATCCGGTTATGGAACACTGGCTTTTTGATAATGAAATGGAACCAATAGCAAAAGCATTTACGGGGGTACGATAATGGCAAGCATAGAAGAAAGACTGGACATAATGGAAGCAAAAATCAAGGAACCAAAGTTCCGTGATACCACAGGAAAGGCAAATGAGGTCAATTACTGGGTATTTGATTATGCTCCGGAGCATGAGCTGATTGTCCGTGATAGAATAGAATATTTGAAAAATAAAAATTCCAGAGGAACCGATGGCTTTGAACTGGTTGTATATGATTTATATGATCTGCTCATAGCACATTTGCAGGATAAAAATTTCATGGAAAAGTGTTATCAGATGGAAGAAAAGAGGGGGATTGTAAAGGTTGCATCCGCAATACAGCGTTCTCTTAAAATCACTGATAAGGATAACATAATTGTGGAATATATTGCAGAGCATACACCGGATAATTCCGTAGTATTTCTTATGGGAGTAGGAAAATGTTATCCATTACTGCAATCACCGGAGGTATTCAACAAAATTCTTTACAATATGCCACAGCATTTTGCAAAGGTGCCTATGGTGCTGTTCTATCCGGGAACCTATACTGAACAGGAACTCATCATATTCAACGAAGTTCACGAAGATAATTATTACCGGGCATTCCGGCTGGTACGATAGGAGGTACGATAAATGCAGATAAGAGAAATGTTTGCAAAACCGATTGACCGTGATTTACAGGGGGTTATCATTGTAGGGCAGGACGAGACTGCCAATGTCAGGCAGGAGTTAGAAGAATATGTTGTTACAAGGGAATTACAGAAGCATTTTGCAGATTTCTTTGCGGCATATAAGACCGGAATCACGGGGAATACATCAAAAACAGGTGTATGGATTTCCGGTTTCTTTGGAAGTGGTAAATCTCATTTCTTAAAAATCCTATCTTACCTTCTGGAGAATAAAGAGATTGCAGGCAAGAAAGCAATCGATTATTTTGTGGACGATAATAAAATAGCTGATCCGATGGTACTTGCGGATATGCAGCTTGCCGCAAACACACCGACCGATGTTGTTCTTTTCAACATTGATTCTAAGAGCGATTCCAACAGCAAACAGAATAAAGACGCAATCGTGAATGTGTTCTTAAAGGTATTCAATGAGATGCAGGGATATTGTGGCGTAATGCCATTTCTTGCTGATTTGGAGCGAAGATTAAACGAAGAAGGCAAGTATGAGGAATTTAAGCAGAAGTTTGAAGAAAACTATGGAGATGCGTGGGTAGATTCCAGACAGGACTTTGATTTTATTCAGGATGATATTGTAGATACTCTGGTAGATATGGATTTCATGAGTGAAGCCGCTGCGAGAAACTGGTGCGAAAAAGCTGCCGAGCCATACAAAATTAGCATTGAAGATTTTGCAAAACGTGTAAAAGCATATATTGACTGTAAAGGTAATAATCATCATGTAGCATTTCTTGTGGATGAAGTGGGACAGTATATCGGTGATGATTCCAACCTTATGTTAAATCTCCAGACTGTTCGTGAGGAACTGGGAAAAGAGTGCAACGGTAAAGCATGGGTGATTGTAACAAGCCAGCAGGATATTGATTCTATTACCAAGGTAAAAGGCAATGATTTCTCTAAGATTCAGGGACGATTTGATACAAGAATTTCTCTTTCTTCCGCAAACGTAGATGAAGTTATCAAAAAGCGTATTCTGGATAAAAATGACACTGCAACACTGATGCTGCGTCTGCTTTATGGGCAGAAAGCAACCACAATCAAGAATAAGATTGTGTTCAATGATGGCGTAGAGAAAAAACTATATGCAGATGAAAATGACTTTGCACTGGTTTATCCGTTTGTGCCATATCAGTTCAATCTCCTTGCAAGTGTATTGACCTCTATCCGTACCCACGGTGCATCCGGAAAGCATTTGTCAGAGGGTGAGCGTTCCATGCTTGCCATGTTCAAAGAGTCTGCAATGGATTATAAGGAGCATGAGGAAGGCACACTTATTCCGTTCCATGCGTTCTATGATGCACTGGAGAATTTCTTAGACCACAGCCACAGAGGAGTTATAATTAAGGCTTATGACAACAGCTTTATCAATCCAGATCATAAGACAAAAGATGTATTTGCAATCAATGTATTAAAGACCTTGTTCATGATCAAATATGTCAATGATGTGGAAGCAAACATTGATAACATCACGAGTCTTATGATTTCTGATATTGAAGATGATCGTATCGAACTGAAAGCAAAAGTAGAGGACGCTCTGAAAGTGTTGATGCGTCAGATGCTTGTACAGAGAAACGGAGAAATCTATGTATTCCTGACCGACGAGGAGCAGGAGATCAATCGTGAAATCGAGAGCCAGAATGTGGAAATGGCAGAAGTTATCAATAAAGCATCAGAAATGATTTTTGAAGATATTTTCACAGATAAGAAGTACCGCTATCCGGCATTTAATGGCAGATATGCGTTTTCTTTCAATTCTACTGTGGATGACAGACCATATAAGGCAAATCAGAAATATGATATTGGAGTACATATCTTAACACCTGCGGCGGATATGGGAACTGATGATACAACACTTCGCATGGTGTCAGGACAGGGCAGAGAGGTTCTTGTTGTTCTGCCGGATGATAGAGCATTTATGGATGAAATACAGAGATACTTGAAGATAGAGAAATTCCTGCGTTTAAACACGTCTTCTGCATTGCCACAGTATGAAACAATCAAAGAGGGCAAGCGTCTGGAGATGCGTGAGCGCAATGCCAATGCCAGATTATATTTATCAGAAAGTCTGAAAGATGCTGATATTTATGTGAATGGGGATAAGGCACAAATCAATGCAAAAGAAGTATCCACTCGTATCAATGAAGCACTTGGCAGGCTTGTATCGACTGTATATCATAAGCTGTCATATATAGATGCAGCATACGGTGAGGACGATATTCGCAAGATGTTTAAGACCTCAAACCAGATTTCACTTAATCTTGAAGGCGGTACAGAGCCAAATGTTCATGCATTGGATGATGTATTAAGCTATGTTGCAGACAACACCCGTATGCATATGAAAACTTCTATGAAGAGTATTAAAGACAGATTTATGAAAGCACCTTATGGATTTGTAGAAGATGATGTACATTGGCTTGTAGCAAAACTGTTCAGGAGAGGTGATTTGGCATTTTATGTGAATGGTACCTCAGTTTCAACACACAACAAAGATGCAGAGGAGCTTATCAATTATATTACGAAAAAAAGTTTTGTTGATAAGCTTATGATTGAGCAGAAGATTCGCATATCTGAGAAAGAAAAGAAAATTACAAAAGAAGTCATGAAGGAATTATTCGGAGTAACCGGAAGCTCGGATGATGAAGATATTATGATGAACAGCTTTATAGGATATGCAAACAAGCTGACGTCTACGCTTGGAGAACTTGAAGTACGCTATGAGAGTACACGATATCCGGGAAAACATGTCGTGGAGTATGGAAAATCACTTCTTTTTGGTCTGGTACAGATACAGGTGCCAACAGAGTTTTTCCGGACGGTTGCAAAGAAACAGGATGATCTGCTTGATTTTGCAGAGGATTATGAACCTGTAAAGGCATTCTTTAATAGCGAGCAGAAAACAATATTTGACAAAGCAGTATTGTATCTGAGTAAATATGATGATAGTAAGACGTACATTGTAGATGAGAATCTGGAAAATATTGTAGCTGAAATCAATACGATTGTGAAAAAACAGTCTCCGTACAGTGATATTCCAAAACTGCCAGAGCTTCTGAAACAGTTCAGTGATGTATATTCCGATATATTGGACGAGCAGTTAAAGCCGGTACTGGATTCCGTTTTGGATTCCCAGAGCAGAGTATATGAGGTACTGAATACCAAAGCATACGCAGAAGAAAAGAGAAGCAAGTATGCCGCCATGTTTGATGAAATCACGAATGCGGCGAAAGGCTGTACGAATGTATCCGTTCTTAGAAGCTATGCTGACAGGGCAGAAGCATTAAAAATTCGTCTGTTAAATGAAATGACACAGATGGATCAGGCAATTGCAGTGAAGAAAGCGGAAGAAGTCCGTAAGAGACTGGAAGCACAGGCAAAAGAAGTCGGAAATGTGGATCAGGCACAGATTGAAGCAGAGGTACAGAAAAAGGTCGAAAAAGTGAAAAGTACCAAGAATGTATCTATCAAGAGTATCACGAAAACTGCTTCATGGAGACTGGAAAATACAGAGGATGTTGATAAATATCTGAATGAGCTTCGGCTGAAACTGGTAAGCGAACTGGATACCGATACGATTGTCAACATTGAATTTTAGGAATGGAGAGACCTTATGAATAAGACTGCAATCAAGAATTTTGCGATATGGGCAAGAAACAGGCTCATTGCAGATATAAAATATCGTGCCGGACTGATGGGTATTACAGAAAATGGCATTGCAAATGCGCTGCCACAGTCTGGTTCTGCAACGGAATTTTATGATATTGGAACCGCAGAGCCTTATGCGATTAACGGTGAGGAAATCAAACAGCGTAGAGCATTAGTAGATGTAATCCGGGCAAAAGAAAAGGATTCCAATTATGCAGTAGCATACAAATATATCATCGAGGAAGTTGCCTATACATGGTTCAACCGCTTGATTGCAGTGCGTTTCATGGAGGTAAATGATTATCTTCCTTCCAACATGAGAGCATTGTCATCCGAGAGTGGCAAGACAGAGCCGGACATCGTAACCAATCCTTTTGATGCAGAATTAAATTTGTCCAGTGCAGAGGAAGAAAAGATTATCGCATTGAAAAGAGATAATAAGCTGGATGAAGCATTCCGTATGCTTTTTATCAAACAGTGTAATGCCTTAAATGAGATACTTCCTGCTTTATTTGAAAAGACCAGTGACTATACAGAGCTTTTGCTTAATCTGTCTGTGATTGATCAGGATGGTGTAGTCTTTCATCTGGTACATGATATTCCGGAGGAGGACTTCAATGTCAGCGAAGGCGGACAGGTAGAGATTATTGGCTGGATGTATCAGTATTACAATACAGAGCCGAAAAATGATGCTTTTGCGAAAAAAGGAAAAATCACAAAAGAGGAAGTACCTGCTGTTACACAGCTTTTTACACCGGACTGGATTGTACGCTATATGGTAGAGAACAGCTTAGGCAGATTGTGGGTAGAGGGACATCCGGATGCTGACCTGCAGGGCAGGTGGAAGTATTATCTGGAAGAAGCAGAGCAGGAGCCGGAAGTACAGGCAGAGCTTGCTAAGATTCGTGAAGCGTATGCAAAACTGAAACCGGAAGATATAAAGCTCATTGATCCGTGCATGGGTTCTGGTCATATCCTTGTGTATGCGTTTGATGTATTTATGCAGATCTATGAAAATGCAGGCTGGTCAGCAAGAGAAGCAGCACAGAGCATCGTGGAGCATAACATCTATGGACTGGATATAGATGATCGTGCCGCACAGCTTAGTTATTTTGCTGTCATGATGAAGGCAAGACAGTATGACAGACGAATTTTCACCCGTGGAATGCGTCCAAATGTCTATGCAATACAGGAAAGCAACGGTATCAACAGGGAACAGCTCAAATATTTCGGTGCTGAACTGGACGAAATGGAGAAAAATGCTGCGATCCTGCAGATAGAGGGACTTCTGGACACATTGATTGATGCAAAAGAGTATGGTTCCATCCTAAATGTGGAAGAATATGACTGGGATTTACTACGCAGATTCGTAAACAGCGCAGATATTGGTAGTCAGATATCGTTTGATACTTATGGTCTGGATGAGACAGCAGAAAAGCTGAAAGAGCTGATAGAGATTGGTGCAATCATGGCACAGAAGTATGAGGTTGTGGCTACAAATCCACCGTATATGAGTGTCAGTTCTGCAACACCGAAACTAAATAAATATGTCGTTAATAATTATCCTGATTCAAAAACAGATATGTATGCTGTTTTCATCGAAAGAGGATCTAATATCCTGACTCAATATGGATATCAAACTATGATTACACAGCAAGCGTGGATGTTTACTGTTTCTTATGAACAATTAAGAAGAAAACTGTGCGCAGAGACGATTATTTCTTTAATCCAACTTGGAGCAAGAGGGTTTGATGAAATATCAGGAGAGGTCGTTCAAACAGCATCATATATATTTAGAAAATGCTATACGAAGAAATATGCAAGTAGCTTCTGTGATTTGACTAGAGGCAAGAGTGAAGTGGAGAAAAGAGATATCTTTCTTGATAAAAAAGAGATATATGTTGTTGAATATAACGATTTTGAAAATGTACCAAATTATGCAATGGCATATTGGATGTCTCATCAAAGTCTTTGCGATTTTGGAAATAAAAAATTTTCAGATGAATATGTTGCTAGAGAAGGGTTAACTACGGCAAATAATGAATTGTTTCTAAGAATGTGGTCAGAAGTGAATTTTAATAGAGTTGAGCTAGATGCAAAGGGAGAAGATGACACTGTTTCAAAAGTGAAAAAATGGTTCCCATATAACAAAGGAGGAACTCCAAGAAAATGGTATGGAAATAATGAATTAGTTGTTAATTGGCAAAACAAGGGACAGGCTATTAAAAATTGTAAGGACGAAAAGACAGGAAGAATACGTTCGCATAATTACAATAACGAATTTTCGTTTAGAGAATCAGGAACATGGACAGCAATTTGTTCAGGAATGATAATGGTAAGATATTCAAAAAGTGGGGCGCTATTTGATTCGAAAGGTGCTAGTTTTTTTGGGAAAAATCACGAAAGTTTATTATTCGGAATTGGACTTTTAAATTCAAAAGTAAGCAATGTATTTTTGAAAGTTTTATCTCCGTCCTTTGAATATAAAGTAGGTCATATTGCTAATATGCCACTTATAGATGGTAGCAGAATAAATATTGTTACTAAGGTTGAAGAGTGTATAAATCTATCTGAAAAGGAGTGGAAATCATACGAAATTTCATGGGATTTCAAGCGTCATCCATTACTTTCTGTAATACCTTGCAACTCAGAATTATTTGATAACACTGACGATATTGATTTAGCAGAGTGTTACATCTGCTGGGAGAATGAATGTAATGATCGTTTTAATCAGCTCAAAGCAAACGAGGAAGAATTGAACCGTATTTTCATAGACATTTATGGATTGCAGGATGAATTGACACCGGAAGTAGAGGACAAGGATGTGACTGTCCGCAAGGCTGATTTACAGAGAGATATTAAGAGCCTGATTTCCTATGCGGTTGGCTGTATGTTTGGTCGTTACTCTTTGAATGAGGAAGGTCTGGTATATGCAGGCGGAGAGTGGGACGATAGTAAGTACACCACATTCATACCGGATGATGACAATATTATTCCAATCACAGACGAGGAGTACTTAGAGGACGATATTGTGTCACGCTTCTGTACTTGGTTAAAAACAGCATTTGGTGCAAAGTCATTGGAGACAAATCTGGATTTCATTGCAAAGGCACTTGGAAATAAGGGAGATACAAGCAGGGAGATTATCCGCAACTATTTCTTGAACGATTTCTTCAAAGATCATTGTAATACTTATTCTGTCACAGGTTCCGGCAAGCGCCCGATTTACTGGCTTTTTGAAAGCGGTAAGCAGAATGGATTCAAGGCGCTGGTGTATCTGCACCGTTACAATGCGGATACAATCGGTAATGTTCGTGTAGACTATCTGTATCG
>ENA-ORNF01001701-ORNF01001701.1-human-gut-metagenome-genome-assembly--contig:-NODE-1701-length-18457-cov-5.274644_pt1 | contig 18457 bp, 15 predicted proteins | sample MGYA00242110_ERZ509012 | MGnify/ENA primary metagenome ERZ509012 (study PRJEB26280, sample SAMEA2338714) | human gut metagenome | biome: human gut; feature: human-associated habitat; material: faeces...
TGCGGCGCAGGGCAGGGCGGGGATATTCCTGCCAGATATTTTCGGCATCCTCCGGATGATTCATTATTTGTTCTCCCCAGGGGGTATACAGAGGAATCAGAGTATCCTCCGGGTGTTCCTGTTGAAGACTTGCAACAGCATCTTTTAATCTCATGGCAAAACTTCCTTTTTATGTCTTGAAACTGTCTTGAAACAGATATATTTTGTTTGACAATTCCAGTATAATCTAATAGACTAAATGCGTAAATATGTACTTCTGTTTTTTATACAAAATGATAGTTATTCAGGATTTGAATAGCTGTGAAAGGGTAAAAGGAAGGAATGGGTTATGGCAAAACTGTATGTAAATCCAAATGTGAAAAAGGGACATATCAATCCGGAACTTTACGGCAATTTCTCTGAACATCTGGGAAGATGTATTTATGAGGGACTGTATGTAGGTGAGGATTCCGAGATTCCCAATACCAAAGGCATGCGCAACGATGTGGTGGAAGCCCTGAAGGAGATGAAGCTTCCGGTGCTGCGCTGGCCCGGTGGATGCTTCGCAGACGAATACCATTGGAAGGACGGCATCGGCCCGAAGGAGAACCGCAAGAAGATGATCAACACTCACTGGGGCGGTGTGACGGAAGACAACAGCTTCGGTACCCATGAGTTCTTTGAACTGTGTGAGCAGATCGGATGTAAGACTTATATCAACGGCAATGTGGGCAGTGGTACGGTACAGGAGATGTCCGAATGGGTAGAGTACATGACTTTTGACGGTGTATCACCCATGGCGGATCTGCGCCGGAAGAATGGCAGAGAGAAAGCATGGAAGGTGGATTACTTCGGTGTCGGCAACGAGAACTGGGGATGCGGCGGCAATATGACCCCGTCCTATTATGGCAATCTGTACCGCAGATACCAGACCTATGTGAGAAATTATGATCAGAAGCACCCCATTTTCAAGGTATGCTGCGGTCCCAATGCGGGAGATACTTATTGGACAGAAAATGTGCTGAAGACCTGTTTTGAAAATGCACCGGAATGGATGCATGGCTTTATGGATGGACTTTCCCTGCATTACTATACACTGCCGGAGGATGACTGGTCTCATAAGGGCAGTGCACTGGATTTCGATGATGCAGCATGGTACAAGACTCTGGCCAAAGCATTTAAACTGGACGAACTGATCAATAAGCATTCTACTATCATGGACAAATACGATCCGGAGAAGAAGATCGGCCTGATCTGTGACGAGTGGGGTACCTGGTATGATGTGGAACCCGGCACCAATCCAGGATTTTTATACCAGCAGAGCACCATGCGTGATGCCCTGGTGGCCGGACTGTCTTTAAATATCTTCAACAAGCACTGTGACCGTGTGAAGATGGCAAACATCGCACAGCTGGTCAACGTACTGCAGGCAGTGATCCTGACCGAGGGACCGAAGATGCTGCGTACCCCGACTTACCATGTATTCCATATGTACAAATACCATCAGGATGCGGATCTGGTGGAGAGCTATATTGACGGTGTGGAGCAGATCGGTGAAGACGAAAAGTATAAGGTTCCCAATTTACAGGAATCCGCTTCTGTGGACAAGGACGGTGCCCTGACCATTACCCTGAACAACCTGTCCATCGACCGGGCGGAAAAAGTGGAGATTTCTTTTGCGGAATGCGATCCGAAGCAGGTAACGGCGGCAATCCTCCACAATGACATTCATGCCTATAATACCTTTGACGATCCGGATAAAGTGCATGAAGAAGAATTCAAGGACTTTACCGTAGAAAACGGCAAGATCACATTCACCATGCCGGCTTGTGCAGTAGTGATGTTCCGGGTGAAATAAAGAAATTATGGAAGAAAAAGAAATCAAAAAATATCCCTGTCGGAAATGTTTACTGAGGGAAATGGACAAAAATGCCTATATGGAGAATTTGTACGCCTACATAGACAGAATAGAAGAGGATATCAAAGCGGATAAGGCGGTCTATGAAGACCGCCTTGCTGTCTGTAAAGGCTGTGATTACCTGGATGAGGGCATGTGCGGAGCGTGCGGCTGCTTTGTGGAACTTCGCGCTGTCATAAAAGACAACAGATGTCCTTATGAGAAGTGGTAAGTGTTTCGCATAAAGAAATTGTGAAGATGATATAAAAAAACTGTTAAAAACATGTTAAGACTGTGCTAGGAAACTTAAGAATGTCCGATTTCCCATTCCAAGAATCAACGGTATAATAAACACAGAAAGACCAAAGAACGGTCTTAAAAATATCGGGAGGGAAATCCAAATGAAGAAAAAGATTTTAACAGCTCTTTTATGCGTAACTATGGTAGCCGGACTGGCAGCATGCGGCGTCAGCGCTCCGGAGACACCGACATCCAGCGCGCCTGCACAAGAGAGTGCAGTAGCAACGACCGAAAGCACCAAGGAAGCACAGGAGCCTGCAGCAGATGCAATCACTCTGGTAATGGCTGAGGTAAATCCTCTGGATACCATCGTAGGTATGACCGACCAGAAGTTCAAAGAAGAAGTAGAAGCACGTTCCAACGGCTCTATCATCATTGATCTGCAGGCCAGCGGTGTTCTCGGTTCCGAGAATGATGTTCTGGATACCATGCTCGGCGGTGGCGGCACCATTGATATGTCCCGTATCTCCGCATTCGCACTGACATCATACGGCGGAAAGAAGTCCATGCTTCTGTCCCTGCCTTACACCTTTGTAAGCCGTGACCATTTCTGGAACTTTGCAACCTCTGATCTGGCACAGGAGTTTCTGCAGGAGCCTTCTGAGAACGGCAGCGGTGTAAGAGGTCTGTTCTACGCAGAGGAAGGTTTCCGTCATTTCTTTACCAAGAGCGAGATCAAAGACATTACTTCCTTTAAGGGTATGAAGCTTCGTGTGTCCAACGACCCTGTTATGAACGGTCTGGTAGAAGGCCTGGGAGCTTCCCCGACAGTTGTATCCTTCGGTGAGTTATATTCCGCACTGCAGACCGGCGTGGTAGACGGTGCTGAGCAGCCGATCGCTAACTACAAGTCCAATGCATTCCCTGAAGTTGCTCCTTATCTGATGCTGGATGGACATACTCTGGGTGCTGTACAGGTAATCATTACCGACGAAGCATGGAATAAGTTAAGCGCTGAGCAGCAGAACATCCTCATGGAGGCAGGTGCAGCAGCATCTCAGTATAACCGTGAGATCTCCGAGCAGAAGGAGAATGAAGTTCTGGAAGAGCTGAAGGCTGACGGTGTTACCGTTATCGATGTAACCGACAAGACTCCTTGGCAGGAAGCTGTTAAGAGCGTTGTTGAGGAGAATATCAAGGGTCAGGAAGATCTGTATCAACAGATTCTGGATATGCAGTAATCATCATTGCTGAAAAATCTTCGGACAGTAATAAGAGTGAAGTGACGTAAGGCACAGGAAGATCACTTCCTGTGCCTTGCTTATGTGTATGACAAAAAGCCGGCGAGAAGCCGGCAGAAAGAGGTTGAAAGTATGGCAGGCTTTTTTAAAACTGTGGATAAGATCAGGCCGGTGTATGATGTTGCATACAAGATCGTATTGTTTGTATGCAAACTGTTGCTGGTAGCTGATATCCTGATCACCTGCATGAGCGTTATCGGAAGATATGTGCCGTTTATCCCCGATCCGGCGTGGTCAGAAGAAGTGGTATTGACCCTGATGTCCTATATGGCGGTGCTGTCCGCAGCACTGGCAATTCGCAGAAATGCCCATATCCGTATGACTGCTTTTGACAGATATCTTCCGTCAGCAGTGATCAAGTTCCTGGATATCTTATCGGATCTGTGTGTATTTGCCCTGGCAATCGTCATGGTAACGGTAGGTTGGAAGTATGCATCCACCCTGGGAGCAAAGGGAAGCTATGTAAGTATGCCGAATGTCTCCAGATTCTGGATGTATTTCCCGATTCCCGTTGCAGGTGTGGCAATGATCGTATTTGAACTGGAAGCTTTGTATAATCATTTGAAAAGTATTTTTGTAAAGGAGGGGGATAAATAATGTCAGTAAACAGTGCAGCAATTGCTATTTTACTTGTCAGCTTTGTAGTTATGATCTTCTTAAGATTCCCCATTGCATATGCGGTAGCATTGTCTTCCCTCTTATGTCTGTGGTATCAGGGTCTTCCTTTTACAACGATCTGTCAGCAGATGGTAAAAGGTATCAGTTCCTTTAGTTTGATGGCGGTGCCGTTCTTTATCACAATGGGATGCCTCATGGGATCCGGCGGTATTTCGGAAAAATTGATCGCTCTGGCGGATGCCTGCGTAGGCTGGATGACCGGTGGTATGGCTATGGTGAATATCGTTGCATCTTATTTCTTCGGTGGTATCTCCGGTTCTGCATCTGCAGATACTGCATCTTTGGGAAGCATTCTGATCCCTATGATGGTAGAGCAGGGATATGATGATGATTTCTCTACCGCAGTAACCATTACTTCATCCTGTGAGGGACTGTTGGTTCCTCCCAGTCATAACATGGTAATCTATGCCATGAGTGCCGGCGGTGTATCCGTAGGAAGTCTGTTCCTGGCAGGATATGTACCCGGAGCATTGCTTGCAATCTCCCTGATGATCGGCTCTTACATCATTTCCAAGAGACGCCATTACCCGAAGGGAGATAAATTCAGCCTGAAGAGACTGGGCAAACAGTTATCCGTTTCCTTCTGGGCACTGGCTGCAGTAATTATCGTAGTAGTAGGAGTTGTCGGCGGATGGTTTACCGCAACGGAGTCTGCAGCGATCGCTGTTATTTACAGCCTGATTGTCAGTGTATATATTTATAAAGGACTTGACTGGAAGGGTGTGTGGAAGATTCTGGAGTCCTGTATCGATACCTTGTCTATCGTATTGATCCTGATCGCTACTTCCAGTATTTTCGGTTACTGCCTGACCACCTTGCATGTGCCTGATCTGGCAGCAAATGCCATTATCGGTCTGACCAAGAACCCGATCCTCATTGCACTGCTTTTGAACCTGATCCTGTTAGTACTGGGCTGCATTATGGATATGGCACCGATCATTCTGATCGCAACACCGATCCTGCTTCCGATTGCCAACTCTATCGGCATCAATGCCATCCAGTTCGGTATCATGATGATCTTAAACTGTGGTATCGGTCTGTTGACACCTCCGGTAGGTGCGGTATTGTTCATCGGTTCCGCAGTCAGCAAGGTAAAGATGGAGAGAGTGGTAAAAGCAACCCTGCCGTTCTATCTGTGTATGATCGTAGTACTGCTTTTACTTACCTTTATCCCCGAGATCAGTATGTTCCTGCCGAATCTGTTCAGCTAAATGGAACAATCTGTTGGAGCGTATTGTAAGAATAGTATTTTCGAATGCATGAATTTGTGATAATATAAAAATGTGGATGCGTTCAATAAGATACGGCATGACAGCTGTGAACAATAACGCAAAGCATAAAAAGCCAATAAGGATGTGTGACAGCATGGAATACAAATTTAACTGTGATGTGAAAGCCACGGATCTGTGGAAAATATCTATGTCGCGGACGTATCGTTCCTTCCTGGGAGTGATCAATATCGTCTTTACGGTGTCTATGATAGCCATGACGATAAAGCTGTGGCCGGATTCCGGAGAGTTTTCCAGAGCACTGGAGATTCTGTGCTGTCTGATTTTCCCGGTGTTTCAGCCGCTGGCAATTCTGGGAAGAAGCTATAAACAGCTGGAACAGCAGCCGAAGGGAGTGGAGCTTACTTTCCGCAATACCGGAATCCTGGTGACTTGTGGGGGCAAGGAGCAGAGGATTCCCTGGAGTCGTGTCACCAGAGTGATCCTCCAGTCATCCATGATCGTGATCAAGACCGATGATTCTTACGGATACATGATTATGAACCGTGCCATGGGTGAGGAAAAGGATGCCTTTTATGATTACCTTGTGGCACAGCTGAAACAGCAGAAGAGATAAAGATACGAAATATTATCAATACAATCAGGAAAACAGCGTTGTGTTTTCACAAAAGCATGACGCTGTTTTCTTTGTAAGTATGTAAGATCAAATGAGGGGCTATGAAGATCTGGAAGAAATTATCCATCAAAAATAAGATTCTGGTATATGCGGGAACCGTATTATTGTTTTTTACGGTTGTCGTTCTTTTTGATGCCTGGATCGTGAAATATTTCATGGTCGATTTTAACCAAATCCTGGAGAACAACGTGGCGGGCGGAGAGATGATTACGGCCTTCGAAACGGAAATGTCTTCTTTTGAGAGATTTTCCCGACTGGATACGGATGAAAGTGCGTCAGAACTTCAGGAAAAAATAGAGGATACGAAAAGAAAAATCTATGTGATAGACCTGAATTATGCTGCTCTGGGAGAACGGAGATTTGCCCAGTTACAGGCGATACGTGACAGCTATGAACTCTACACTGAGGCGAGAGATGCTGTCATGGACGGACAGTATCAGGGAGATGCCTATATTCAGAAATTGTACGAAGTATACAGTATGCAGAATTATCTGCATCAATATATCCAGAAATTCCTGTCAGCAACCATCGAAGAGGGAAATGTCAGGTATCAGGATCTTTTGCCGGCAGTGTCCTGGATCGTACTTCTGGCGATTGTCTTAAGTATTTTGCTGGCATTTACTATGTTTGAGATTGCGAAAATGCTGAATCATTCCATGATGGATCCGATCATCAAGCTGGTAACAGCCTCCAAACAGATCGCAGCTAATAAATTTTTCGTGGAAGATGTGGAGACGGACAATGAGGATGAACTGGGCGAGCTGGTTCATGCGTTCAACAAAATGAAATATGCCACCGGGGAATATATCAAGGCTCTGGAGGAGAAGAGGGAAGTACTGGATCAACTGCATCAGCAGGAACTGGAAAACCTGGAGACGGAAAAGCAGCTGGAGACCATGAATCTGGAAGTGCTGAAAAACCAGATTCAGCCGCATTTTCTGTTTAATACCCTGAATGTGATTGCCGGTATGGCGGATCTGGAAGATGCCGTGACGACGGAGAAAATGATCACGGCGCTGAGTTCGCTGTTCCGCTATAATCTGAAAACACAGCAGCCGGAAGTATTTTTACAGCAGGAAATCAAAGTCGCAAAGGACTATATGTATTTACAGCAGATGCGATTTGGAAATAGAGTGAGTTTTGTATTGGAATGTGACGAGGATGCGGAAAATATTCTGGTTCCCACCTTTACCGTGCAGCCGCTTTTGGAAAATGCCATGATACACGGACTCGGACCGAAGGAAGAGGGCGGTGTCGTGAGAATGCGGGTATTTCGCAAGGAGGAGATGCTGCATATCCGGGTAGAAGACAGCGGTGTGGGAATGTCACAGCTGGAGATCGTTTGGCTTCGATGGAATCTGGCAAACGGGACGAACGAAGGTGTCGGAATCGGAATTGCAAACATCTATCATCGGATTCAGTCCATGTATGAAAAGTGCCGATTTTACATCGAGAGTGAACAGGGAAAAGGGACAGCGGTGGAAGTGGTCATTCCTTATCATAAGGCACCTGTAGTCATATAAAACACAGAGGAGAAAATAATGTATCGTATTTTAGTGGCAGATGACGAGCCGATCGAGAGACAGGTAGTGACAAAGAGAATACAGAAAAATTTTCCGGAACAGATCGAAGTGTTTACGGCACAGAACGGGCGGGAGGCAATGGAACTCTTTGAACAGGAGAATTGCCAGATCGCGATTCTCGATATTTCCATGCCGGGCATCAACGGACTGGAAGCGGCAAAATATATCAGGGAAAAATATCCGAAGAGTATTATTATTTTTTTGACGGCGTATGACGAATTCAATTATGCAAAGCAGGCAATCGGATTGAAAGCGCTGGAGTATCTGTTAAAGCCGGGGCGCGATGAAGAACTGCGCGCTACCTTGGAGGAAGCCTTCAGCCTGATCGACAATGACAGGACGCCGGCTGAGGGAGAGACATCGCACGGAGCAGTGGTGGAAGAGGATCCGGAGCATGTGCGGATGAGTACGATTGCCGCATTTATCGAAGCTCATTACCGGGATGACTTGTCATTACAGTCCGTAGCGAGTAAAATGGGTTATTCGGAAGTATATTTCTGTAAGCTGTTCAAGAATTGTTTTGACAAGACATTTATCATGTACCTGAATGACCTGCGCATGGAAAAAGCGTTGGAACTGATGAAGGACATTTCTATTAATATCAAAGAGATCAGTGAAAGAGTAGGCTACAGGGACGCCAACTATTTTGCCAGGATATTTAAGAAAAAGATGGGAATGACACCCAGTGAATTCCGCAATAAGAGGGGGATGGCATGAATAAGAAGCTGATTGTGTCATGGGGAATTTTTGCGGTAGCAGCGGTTGTGCTTACCGTTCTCATTCTGACGGTAAAGAAACCGGAAGAGCCACCGGAATACGTATTTTTCTACGCAGAGAATCAGACCGCGGATTACCCTACGACATTGGGGGCACTGCGGTTCGCCGAACTCGTACAGGAACGTACCGGCGGAAGAATCCATATTCTCGTAGAGAGCGAAGCAAGGCTGGGGGCTGAAAGCGAAGTGCTGGAGCAGATCAAATACGGCGGTATAGCCTTTGCCAGAATCTCACTGTCACAGATTGCGGAGCAGGCACCGGAGATGAATGTGCTGCAGCTGCCCTATTTATACAAGGATTCGGAGCACATGTGGAGAGTACTGGACGGAGAAATCGGCGAGGAATTCTTACAGAAGGCATCTGCTTACGGCTACACGGGTCTGTCCTGGTATGATGCCGGAGCCAGAAGCTTCTACAGTGTGGAGAAACCGATTACCTGCCTGGAGGATTTTCAGGGCATGACGATTCGTGTGCAGGAATCCGATATGATGGCGGATATGGTGGAAGCGCTCGGTGCGAAAGCGGTAAAATTAAAATATTCCGGAGTCTATTCGGCATTGCAGCGCCAGACCATAGACGGTGCGGAGAACAACTGGCCGTCGTATGAAGCGATGCATCATTATGAAGTGGCACCGTATTTTACGGAAGATGAACACACGAGAGTGCCGGAGATACAGATCTGTTCCGTTTATGTCTGGGAACAGTTATCCGCAGAAGATCAGAAGATCATCCGGGAATGCGCCAGAGAATCTGCAGAATATGAGAGGGAACTTTGGCGTGACAGAGAGGAACAATCCAGACAGACCGCCATTGCAAACGGAACGCAGGTTATCACACTGACACCGGAAGAAAAGAAACGGTTCCGTGATGCCATGAGTAATCTCTATGAGGAATACTGTGCGGACAGCACCGAACTCATTCAAAAGATTATAGAACAATAAACAAATCAGGAGATCGTAGTTATGAAAGTATTTGAAAACAGTAGACAAAACAAACAATTGGGACTGACATATGCCGTATTTTTAATGAATGGTATGCTGGCTCTGTCCATCGGTTCCCTCCTTCCTTTTATCCGGGATGCCAGAGGGTTGGATTACGCATTTTGCGGATTGATCGTAAGCCTTCATTCCGTAGGAAATCTGTTATCCAGCTTTTTTGCCGGAACGTTACCTCTGGCTATCGGGAAAAAGAAGAGCATTCTGATATTTCAGGCGGCATTTGCGCTTTCCTATTGCATGATTCTGTTCGGAAGAGGGAATCTGGTGCTGGCTGCGGCATTTCTGATGACCGGTCTGGCCAGAGGTGCGGCAAGCAACTATTGCAATTCCAAGATCAACAACCTGGCACCCGGCAAGGCATGGATCATTAACGGATTGCATGCGATGTTCTCTATTGGCGCTTTTGTATTCCCGATTTTGCTGACCCTGATCACCGGAAGTAATGCGGATTACTGGGTATATGCCTGTGCACTGATGATTGCACTGGGGGTTCTGACCTGGATCTTGTACCTGTTGATTCCGGAAGATGAGGAAAGGGCGGTTTCTAAGAAAGCAGAGAGCAAAAAGGAGAGCAACTGGGGATTTTTCAGGGAGCCGATTTTTTATCTTGTGATCTTTACTCTTTTTTTCTATCTGTGTGCGGAACAGGGTGTGATCGGCTGGATGATCACGTATTTTAAGGATACCGAGCTTTTGAGCCCTTCCGTATCGACAATCACCGCCAGTGTACAGTGGATGATGATATTGTTGGGGCGTCTGTCTGCGGCGTTTTTGTCCTTGAAGATTGCAAAAGAAAAATTGCTTCCTATCATGGGCGTGGGATTGGTTGCTTTCTTTATTGTACTGATTTTCAGCAGAACGACGTTCTGGATTATGTTGGGAATTGTGGGATTTGGATATAGTATGGCGGGGATTTACCCGACGACGGTTTCTTTTGCGGGGAATCTGATTCAGAAGTATCCGATGGCATGGAGCTTCATCCTGACCACAGCGAGCTTCGGCTCGATCCTGATGCCTTCCATTATCGGCAGGATCGCAGCATCAGCCGGTATCGCTGTGGGGATGAGTTCTGTGGCAGTGGTGCTTGTTATTGACTTTATCTGCATCATTGCCCTGTGTGTATATTCCGTCAGATCACGTTCTGCGGAACATACTTTTTAAGAGTTGCGGTTACGGCACCTACGCCGGAACTTAATTCTTCGAAATACTGTTTTACCAGGGTGTCCATTCCGATAGAAAGCAGATCTACACCGAAAATTTTATCATTTGCAAGCAGTGCATCCAGTTTTGATAAATCCTTGGGAGCGGAGCTCAGTTCGTAGTCGGAGACATACTGACTGACTTCCTCTAAGAGGGGGTCGGAGCTGGGTGCAAATTTTTGCCCCTGATCATCGATTCCCATGAGGTATCGTAGCCATCCGGCATAGACCAGAGGAATCATCTTCAGATCTTCGGTATGGAGATTCGGATCCGCTTCATAAGCCTTGATGGTCTCGCCGAAGCGGATCGAGAGCTTCTGGGAAGTATCTGTGGCAATTCTCTGGGGAGAATCCGGGAGGAACGGATTGGGGATTCTCACATTGACCACTTCATCGATAAATTTCTTGGGATCGAGAATGCCGGGATTCACGACTACCGGCAATCCCTCTTTATAACCGATCACTTCCACCATATTTTTTAATAACGGATTCTTCATCTCTTCGGAGATCAGGGTATAGCCTAAGAGGCAACCGTAGATCGCCAGAGCGGTGTGCAGGGGATTTAAGCAGGTGCAGACCTTCATTTTCTCTACTTTGTCTACGGTAGCTCTGTCGGTGAAGATGATGCCGCCCTTGTCCAGCGCGGGTTTTCCGTTCGGAAAAGCGTCCTCAATGACCAGATATTCACATTCCTCGGCATTGACGAAAGGAGCAATGTAGGTATTTTTGGAAGTCACCACGGCATCCAGTCCGTCGATATGATCCTGTGCCAGCATGGCTTCTACTTTGGCATCGGGTCTGGGGGTGATCTTGTCGATCATGCTCCAGGGGAAGGAGACTTTCGTCTGGTCATTGACGTAGCCTAAGAAGCCGGCTTCCACCAGTCCGTTGTCGGTCCATGCCTTGGCGAACGCATTCACAGCGGCATATAATTTGTCACCGTTATGGGAGCAGTTATCCATGCTGACCATGGCAATGGGGAGCGCTCCGTGGGTGTATCTGGTATAAAGCAGGGAGACTACCTTGCCCAGGTAGCTTTCGGGGGCTTCGGGACCTTTTTCGAAGTCAGCGGCTACTGCGGGGAAGAATTCTCCTTTGGCATTGGCGGTAGCATAGCCTTTTTCAGTGATGGTAAAGCTGGCCATCTGGAGAGAAGGATTTTTAAAAATCTCCCGGAGACGTGCGTATTCTGCTTCGTTTTTACTGTCCAGGATCAGTGACTCCATGATGCTGCCTACGATGGTCTTTTCCACGGTGTTGTCGGCCTTTAAGGTGGCGAGAATGCTTAAATTGTCGTGTGGACGGTAGCTTTTTTCAATGATCTCGTAGTCATAGCCTTCCGCTGCGATGAGACCGGTATCCAGAACACCGCTGTTTAACAGATTCTGTGCTACGTTGGCCTGAAAGGCACGGAAGATATTGCCGGCACCGAAGTGGATCCAGTGGGGATGTTCAACGGTGTTTTTATGAACGGTATCGTAATTGAACTCCGGCAGATGATAACCGGCAGCGAGAAATGCATCCCGGTCGTCATGAAGACTTTTTAAGGTAAGTTCCATAATGTTTTCCTCCAAACAGATTTGTGAGTTTTCAGGTGCGATGGTTATTTTTGCTTATGGGACTTCTCAATAGCTTCCCACAGACCGTTTAAATAGGTGGCGCCTAAAGCTCTGTCGTACAGTCCGTATCCGGGCATGGCCACTTCATCCCAGATCATACGTCCGTGATCGGGACGGATGGGACCGTCAAAACCAATATCATAAAGAGCCAGCATGATCTCGTACATATCGAAGGTTCCATCGCTGGACAGATGTGCAGCCTCCTCGAAATCAGTAGGAGAGTTGAACTTCAGGTTTCTGACATGGGCGAAATGAATGCGGCCTTTCAGTGAGCGGATCATATCCGGCAGATCATTTTCCAGGTTGGTGCCGTAGGAACCGGAACAGAAGGTGACACCATTGTGAGGGTTATCCACCATCTTCATCATACGCAGGATATTCTGCTTGTTGATGATGATACGGGGCAGTCCGAAGACACTCCACGCAGGATCGTCAGGGTGGATCGCCATATTAATATCGTATTTATCACAGGTGGGCATGATGCGCTCCAGAAAGTATTTCAGATTGGCGAATAATTTCTCGTCATCCACATCTTTGTACAGTTCGAATAATTCCTTTACATGTGCCATACGCTCCGGTTCCCAGCCGGGCATCACGGTGCCGTTCATATCGCCGGCAATGGATTCGAACATCTTCGCAGGATCGATTGCGTCTACAGCTGCCTGATTGTAAGCGAGAACCGTAGAACCGTCCGGACGCATTCTGGCGAGTTCTGTCCGGGTCCAGTCGAATACCGGCATGAAGTTGTAGCATACCATGTGGATGCCGGCCTGGCCGAGGTGCTCCAGGGTGGTGATGTAGTTCTCGATATATTGTTCTCTGTCGGGAGAACCGATCTTGATCGCATCGTGGATATTGACGCTCTCGATGCCGGCCAGCTGCAATCCGGCAGCTTCGATCTCTGCCTTCAGAGCCAGAATATCCTCCATTTTCCAGACCTCTCCGGGAGCGGTGCCGTAGAGTGTGGAGATCACTCCGGTGACGCCGGGAATCTGGCGGATCTGTTTTAAAGTTACGGTGTCGTATTTGCTGCCGTACCAGCGCAGTGTCATTTGCATGATAGAAATCCTCCTTGCAGAAAAAATGGTTTCGTTCTTTGTTATCTCTACTATAACAGATTGATAAATGCAGTAAAATAGCATGAATTGCTTGAAATAGTGCAAAAATTGCTCTATAGTAAGAAGGGGATATAAACCATGGAAAATAAAAACTGAACAGAATGATACAGGAGAGAAAACGGATGGGTGTGAACAGAAAAAGCAGCCTGCGCTGCCGCGATGCGGCGGACGAACGGCAGTATATGCTGAGCGGCGACTATGAGGTCTATGAGAAGGTCGGGGAGCCTGTCGGAGCGGTGTCGTTCCATTATCATGATTTTTATGAGCTGATCTATATTATAGAGGGGGAATTTTCTTCCCTGATCGAAGACCGGGCGGTGCGGATGCGGAAGGGAGATTTCCTGCTGATCGATAAAAATGTCATGCACAAATATCATCCCACGGAGAGAAAAATGGATTCTTCGAGACGGATCATTTTGTGGATCAGCGATCAGATGTTGCGGGAGCTGGCGGCGGGAGAGCCGTTTCTTGCGGAGTGTTTCTGGGGAGAGGGACCGAAGCTGTACCATTTTCCCATCTATTATGAAGAAATCCTGCGGGGGTTTCTGTTAAAGCTTGCCATGTCGGAGATCTTAGAAGGGGCGGATACGCAGAACACCGGGATCCGGAAAGTGATGGACAGAGGCAGCTTAAGTCTGTTTTTCGGGTATCTGAATGTATTGTGTAAACGGGAGGAATATTTGTCCGCTACCCAGGAGATCGTGGATCATCCGCTGGTGGAGCAGGTGACCGGCTACATCGAGACCCATCTCAGCCAGGAGATCACAGTGGAGGAAGTGGCGGAGGCCGTGCACATGAGTAAGTATCATTTCCTTCGGAAATTCAAGGAGATCACCGGCATGACGGTGCATAACTTTATTGTGAACAAGCGGATCATTTCCGCCTGTCAGGCCATGGCGGAGGGGAAGAACATTACTGAGAGCTGGCAGCAGACCGGCTTTGCGGATTACTCCTCTTTCCTGCGGAATTTCCGGAAAATCTATGGCATTTCCCCAAAAGAGTACCGGGAAAATAACCGCAGCTTGATTATTTCCCAGTAAAGCGGTAAGATATCAAAGGCACTAAAACAAGAATGAATGATTTATCAGTTACAGGAGAAAAAAGAAATGAGTGAAAATAGAGCAACAAAGATTCAAAATGGGTATTATACCGGAGAGAGACCATTGTTCCATGCGGAGCATTTGGAGATCGGGGATACGATCTTCGGAGAGGGCGAATCTCCGTTAAAGGAAAGCAGCGATATTACGTTAAAGAACAGTATGTTCCAGTGGAAATATCCGCTATGGTACAGCAAAAATGTGGTGGCACAGGATTGTACCTGGGCAGAGATGGCGAGAGCCGGTGTATGGTATACGGACAATCTGCAGGTGACAAATGCCCTGATCGAGGCACCGAAGAATTTCCGCAGATGTAAGGAGCTTACGCTGGAGCATGTATTCCTGCCTCATGCGGAAGAGACGCTGTGGAACTGTCAGAAGGTCACCATGAAGGATGTCAGCGTCAGAGGGGATTATTTTGCCATGAACTGCAGTGATATGCAGATCACTGATTTTGAACTGGCAGGCAATTATTCCTTTGACGGGGTCAGAAATGTGGAAATCCATCATGCAAAGATGCTGTCCAAGGATGCCTTCTGGAATTCTGAGAATGTAACCGTGTATGATTCCTTTATTTCCGGGGAATATCTGGGGTGGAATGCGAAGAATCTGACCCTGATCAACTGCACCATCGAGAGTTTACAGGGTATGTGCTATATCGACAATCTTGTGATGAAGAATTGTAAGCTGTTAAATACGACACTGGCCTTTGAATATTCCACGATAGATGTGGAGATTACGGACGGCATCACCAGTGTGCTGAATCCGGCTTCCGGAATGATACGGGCACAGAGCATCGATACCCTGATCCTGGATCCTGCGAAGATCAATCCGGCGAAGACACAGATCGTGTGCGGTAACATTGGCTGCAGACTGGATAAGAACCCGGAGGAAAGTGTGGAAAATTAATATGAGCAGTATGTTTGACAAAGAGGTTAACCGCCGGGGTACCGGCAGTATGAAATGGAACGTGGGAGAGAATGAGATTCCCATGTGGGTGGCGGATATGGATTTCGAGACGGCTCCTGCAGTGACGAAAGCCATCATGGACCGGGCTGCACAGGGCGTCTATGGTTATACGGAGATCTCAGAGGAGTGGTATCAGGCTTACCGGGAGTGGTGGCAGGACAGACATCATTTTCATGTGGAAAAAGAATGGCTGATCTTCTGTACCGGTGTGGTTCCCGCAATTTCCAGTATCGTGCGGAAGATGACTACCGTAGCGGAAAAGATCGTAGTCATGACACCCTGTTACAATATCTTTTTCAATTCTATTGTAAATAACGGACGGAATGTGCTGGAGAGCAGGCTGCATTACGAAGATGGTGTGTACAGCATTGATTATGAGGATCTGGAGGAGAAGCTTGCGGATCCCCAGACCAGCATGCTGATCCTATGCAACCCGCACAACCCGGTGGGCAAGATCTGGGATCGTGAAGCGTTAGAGCGCATTGGAGAACTGTGCTTCAAACATCATGTGCTGGTGCTGTCGGATGAGATCCATTGTGATATTACGAGACCCGGGATGGAGTATATCCCATTTGCGTCGGTATCGGAGCATTGTAAAAACAACAGCATCACCTGTGTGGCACCCACGAAGACCTTTAACCTGGCGGGTCTCCAGACGGCAGCAGTGATCGTTCCGGATGCGGCGCTGCGGCACCGGGTGAACCGGGGGCTGAACACGGATGAAGTGGCAGAGCCCAATGTGTTCGCAGCCATTGCTCCCATTGCGGCATTTACGCAGGGTGGCGCATGGTTGGACGAATTGCGGGAATATCTGTGGGAGAACCGTAAGTTTGCAGAAGATTTTATCAGAGAAGAGATTCCGGAGCTTGGAACAGTATCTGCAGATGCCACGTATCTGTTGTGGATCGACTGCAATGCCCTGCCCGGAGATCTGTCGGAGCTTGCGGAGTTCATCCGTAAGGAGAGCGGTCTGTATGTCTGTGACGGCAGAGAGTACGGCAACGGTTATGGATTTTTACGTATGAATCTGGCATGCAGACGGGAATTGTTGAAAGAGGGACTGGAGCGCCTGAAGAGAAGCATTCACAGTTACCGGAAAGGTATCAGCAATGGTATCATATGATAGTCTTTATATTTACAGAAGAGGTGGTTTATGAAGAAGATAGTACATTATATAATGTGTTTTGTCATGGCAGCAGGGATATTTTTCAATGCAGGACTGAAAAGCCGGGCTGCCGATGGAACAGAATCCGGAAGTAATTTTACCAATCTGATCGTATTTGCAAAATTTTCCGGAGAAGAGGAATTTGTAGATACGGTATATGGTGGAAGCAGTGTGCGTGAAATCACAGATAATTCTTTTAATACGGCAGAATACAGTGTCTCAGATTATTTTAAGACCGTATCAGCAGGAAAATTGTGTATCAATTATGTATATTTGTTTGATCAAGGAGGCTCCATAACGCTGAGTAAATCAAGAGGATATTATGCCGCATATAGTGAGAATAACCAGGAGGGCTATAAGACAGCACAAGAGCGTCAAAGCCGTATGTATGAACTGAAGCTGGACTGGTCGGCTGCAATTAATCAGGCCATAGCTTCAGGGGCTGTGATCACAAATTATAATGGAAGTGTCACTTATAACAAGGCAGATTTAGATAAGAATCATGATGGCAAAATAGATGCCATAACATTGATTTATAAAAATACGACCCAGAGTAATGTTTCGGTATCACGGGGAGCGCCACTATGGAATTACCGGGATTATGCTGATTATGTAAATATTACTACGGAGAACGGTGGTACGTTGGTCAGCTGGGACTATGTACAGTTAACGAACTCTTATCAAAACAGCTCCGGAGAGCTGCAAGGATATCTGTATCAGGACAAGAATGGAAACCTTACGACATCTCTGGGAACGGCCATCCATGAGACGGGGCATATCCTGGGATTAAAGGATCTGTATAATACGCAGGATGCACAGCCGGTATATTATATGTCCGTCATGGCAAAGCATCTTTCCCCTGTGCCGCAGTTTATTTCTGTGAAGGAGCAGGAGGCTTTGGGCTGGGCCGGTGCGGAGCAGCTTCCTGTGCTGACAGCAGATGGTACCTACAGCCTGTCGGCATCAGGGACACAGAATGCCGGTGCAGTGATCGGATACAAGATGAATATTCCCGCAAAAAACAAGACACTTTACCTGGAATACAGAAATTTCGAAGGGACTGGCAATAAATATGATTCTCAGGTAAAAGAGTTTTATAAGGCAGATGGCAGCCGGGTGGATGCTATCGACCTGAAATCGGGACTGGTCTGCTATCTCGCAGAAAGTGACTACCGTTTTCCCAGTAATATTAATTGTGTTGCACCGAGGTGGAACTATGAGGTGCTGGGGGGAGGAAACACAAAAAATGATGCAGCACTGGCCCAAGGGGAGGAAAAGTACATTACCGATAAGGTCCGCATTCGGGTAACGGAAGTTACACCGGACAGACTGACATTTGAGATCAGTGGAATCGGTGAAGAGCATATCCATACCGGAGGGGAGGCAACCTGTGTCTCAGGACCGGTATGTGAAGTGTGCCAACAGGTATATGGAGAAATCAATGCGTCCAATCATAAGCACACGGAACTGCGGGGAGTAAAAGAACCTGACAGCACGCAGGAAGGGTATACCGGTGATCTCTATTGTACAGATTGTCAGCAGCTCATACAGCAGGGGACAGCAATCCCGAAAAAATGTCCCGATATTATTGAAGGACAGGATACTCAGATTGATGGAAATACTACGGAAGCGGCCACGTTCCGGTCAAATGCGTTGTTTGCTGATTTTATCCGTGTGGAATTAGATGGTGTGGTGCTTCAACAGGATATTGACTATACGGTGGAGTCCGGAAGTATCATTGTGCGTCTGAAGCCGGAGCTTTTGCGGACATTAGCAGAAGGCAGACATAGTATCGGCATTGTTTCAGACGGTGGAACAGCGGTGACCACATTTAACATCAGCAGAGTAGTGACGCCGGAGACAACGCAGCCACCTGAGGCAACGCAGACGCCTGGGACGACCCAGCCACCGGAGGCAACGCAGCCGCCAGAG
>ENA-ORNF01001708-ORNF01001708.1-human-gut-metagenome-genome-assembly--contig:-NODE-1708-length-18369-cov-5.453970_pt1 | contig 18369 bp, 18 predicted proteins | sample MGYA00242110_ERZ509012 | MGnify/ENA primary metagenome ERZ509012 (study PRJEB26280, sample SAMEA2338714) | human gut metagenome | biome: human gut; feature: human-associated habitat; material: faeces...
TAAAATTTTTATATATTATTTAAATCTCTATTTATAAAAATTTCATGCATTTCTTAAAATTTTTCAATTTTAAAAACTTCAAATAACGAGATATAACGCTATATATCTATTTTTTATACTATTACAACTTATATATAGCCTTAATCTCGTTGCAATAGTTCACAGCCAAAGCCCCTATGCTTTATTTTTGTAGCATAGTCCATTCTTCTACACATACTACATCACCTCCTTATAAAAATATTTAAGATTTAAAACTCCCCTCATTCGGAGAAAGAAATTTTTACTTTTGAAAAAACAAATCTCCGACCTGAGCCCTAAAACTCATCACCACTTTTCTAGTCTTATGTTCACGAAGAAGGAAAAGAAAAACGTCCCCATTTCCTACAGACAATGCAAATATAATACCCCACACATCTGCAACCCAACCAACTAAAATAGCAAACACACTATACAAAGCACTACCAACAAGCGACTTCAATGACCCCATGCTACTTCTATACTCATCTTTATATAACCTTTGTGAAATATCACTTTTAGCCACATCTGCAGGAAACACTGAATTTGTAACCATTATAATAGGGGACCACACATTATTCAAAAATAAGCTTACCCCATTTGATACAATACTAAAAAAATTGGAAAATATAATAACCTTCTTATTTCCCCACTTTTTCAGGATCTTCCCACTAAACCAACTACCAGTAAAAGCTCCTATATTAGCTAATATGCCTGGTATTCCTACTGCCCACATTGGCCATACCATTTCATAGAATTTACTTCTGAATTGAAAAGTTGCCTCACCTATTCCATCTGAAATTCCATCAGCAATGATTTGCCTTTTTAGAATTTTATTTTCTCTTACTAACTTCACAACTTTTCTAGCCTGTTTAAAAACATTCTCTTCATCAGGTGAATATCTTTTCACATCCTTTAATTTAAATGATAACATCACTTCAAAAATCCTTGGAATAATAGACACAATCATTATAACTTTTATTGAAGTAAAATATGCCACAATTATTCCACATATAGTGCTTAAAATTCCTGCTACATAATACATAGAATTTGTTTTTCCAATATATTCTCTGTATTCTGATTCTTTTCCAACCTCTTTTAATGTATCATAAATAAATGCCTGATTGTTTCCACTAAAAAATGCTCTTTCTAATCCTTCAAATATTGCCACACATATTAGTCCCATGTACGAATTTGAAAATGCTAAGATAATTGCATATATAAGTGAGTTTATACACCCAAGTATTACAGTATTTTTTCTTCCTATCTTATCAGCTATTAAACCTGTTGGAAATTCTAAAATTGCAGATGCAATCATTGTTATACTAAAAATACTCATTCCTAGCATCATTGAACCTGTTATTTGTGTGTAATAAATTATTGCAAATGCTCCGTATAGTTTGAAATCCATTAGTAAATTCAGTGTTCCCATTATTTTTATGTTTGACATTAGCGCATATTTTTTGTCTGTATTTTCGTTTGTGTTTTCATTTGTAATTTTATTTGAGTTTTGGTTTGAATTTTTATTTAAGTTCTGATTTAAATTTTCATTTCTTTTTTCATTTGTTACAACTGTTTTTGATTTTTTTCTTATTTTTTTGTTCATTTTGTTAACTCTCCTTCAATATTTTACTTAAATACTAAGCTAAATAGAGCGACAAACTTTTCAACTTTAATTCATAAGTACTACAAAAGACAGGTACCCCAAATAAGTAACCTGTCTTGCAAATACTTCATATATGTTTTATATATGCTTTATATCAACTATAATTTTAGTATAATTATTATATAAAAAACAGCCTATTTGTTATACAAAATTTGCATAATAAATAAACTGATTATATATCATAACTATTTTTATTCATATTTATTTCATGTATAAATTAATATTTAAAATTAATATCTTATTTAATGTTTTATTTAAATTTCAATTCACATTATTTTTCCAAAAATCAACTAATTATTATGCTCTATTTAGTTTAAAATCACTTTTTTATTAAATTTAATTTTCATTTTAAAACTTTTATTATCCATTGTAATCACTCCTATCGGTTTATAATGATATTTTGATTTTAGCACATGTTTGCATAAAAGTCAATTTTTTCGTGTGCCTATTTTTTAATATAAATTGCATCTATAGTACCAAAAATCATTGATGAATCATCAGAGCAGCATCCTTTTGGTACATAATGGCTATCATATGCCTTCATTTCTGTTGTTGGATTTTGCATCAATTTTTCTCTCGTACAAAATTCTAATGGAACTCCCATAGTTTCTCCAACTGTCAAGCCAATAATTCCTGCTTTTGAATCAATCATAATTTCACATCCTTTACATTTCAGGTTTATACTCTATTTCTGTGTTTCCTTGAAATTTATACAAATCTAATATTATCCCTTCTTTTTTCATAACATTACTAATTTCAAAAAAGATTTTTAATACTAATCTTTCCTGTCTTAAATTATCTCCATATTCAGCTAAATACTCTTTTCTTATCTTTTGTCCATTATCTATTGAATCATCAATATTCCAAGCTATTATTTCTCTGTTTCTTTTTTCAGTAGAAAACCAAAATTTTTGTCCTGCTCCATCTAAAGATCCATTGTTTAAACTTGAATTGACTTCAAAAATACTTTCATTTTGACATATTATATTCTTTATTTCTTCTATAGTATTTTTTGAAATAGTATAGAATTTAGACTCTAAAGGATTATCGTGAAAATCACATTTTTTATATTTTAAGTTATGTTCTGTAGAATCACTAACTGTAACTTCAAAGCTATTAGTATCTCCACCTAAAAAATTGCATGATGCAAATTCTGTATATCTAAATATATCATATCCATATCTTGCCATAGTATTGCTCCTTTTTATTATTCAACAGTATCATTTATCCAATTGATTTTATTACTTCAACTGGTATTACAGAATTTATAAGCCCACACCTCATACGAGGTGCGACTTGGAATTATTGCACTTGCAAAAAAATCTAGTAATTTCTACTCACACACCTCATACGAGGTGCGACGCAAATGTATTCAATGATCCATGTACTGCTACTAATTTCTACTCACACACCTCATACGAGGAGCGACACAACAAATTATTCTGGACATGCTTCGGGAATGATGTATTTCTACTCACACACCTCATACGAGGTGCGACCTATATGACTATAACAGAAACAAACAAATATTAGATTTCTACTCACACACCTCATACGAGGTGCGACATATGCAAATAGAAATGAATAAATTATATTCGGATTTCTACTCACACACCTCATACGAGGTGCGACATTCTAACTTCATTCTCATTTTCTTGCGTTGTAAATTTCTACTCACACACCTCATACGAGGTGCGACCAACGTTTTTCTTAAATTTTTTTATAATTTTCCAATTTCTACTCACACACCTCATACGAGGTGCGACTATTGTTCAAAAGAATGTTATAACATGGCAAGAATTTCTACTCACACACCTCATACGAGGTGCGACAATAGAAATGATGTTACAGGTCTTTATTATGTAAATTTCTACTCACACACCTCATACGAGGTGCGACGGGCGGTCATTTAGTACGTGATAACTTCACAATAATTTCTACTCACACACCTCATACGAGGTGCGACTATTAACCAAATTAAAAGACTTTCTAAATTTGTAAATTTCTACTCACACACCTCATACGAGGTGCGACTTGAAAAAAAGAATAAAAATAAAGTAGAAAATAATTTCTACTCACACACCTCATACGAGGTGCGACCGCAAAAAAACATTACCGTTTAGCGGTTTTTCCTTTTCCGTATGAGATGGACAACATATTTTACCACAATTATAACCATAATTACGCCATTTTTTCAAGCGAACTCGCTATATTTTTCCAATCATCTCCGCTTCGCCTAAATAATTATAACGCCCTCTGGATTATAAGTATTTTTAGCACCTATGTGCTCAACTTTTCTTTCCCAATTATTTCCCAAATAATAAAATCTAAGACTATCCTCATTTCTATCAATTAATTTAAGTAACCTGTCTTTTAATTTTATAAAAGACGAATAGTCCAAATCTGCTTCAAAAACTGAATTTTGAACTCTTTGAGCGTGATTCTGGCATTCCTTAGCCACCTTTCTCAATCTAGTTCTTCCTGCTTTATCTATTGTATTAACATCATAGCTAATAACAACCATCATACTTCAATCACCTACTTTACAATATAACAAGGATATTCATCTATCTCTCCTCGTACAAATTTTGCTAATAAATTACTTTGAACATATGGTAACAAACCAAACATAATCTTCTGATTTAAGTATGGATGAACTATTTCAGAACGTTTTTTCTCTTGCCATTTGGTAATCACCTTTTTTCTTCCATCTTCATTTAATAAAACAGCACCAGAAATTTGTTCTTCAAAGTCATCTTCTGTTAAAACCTTTAAATTAAACATTGTTATAACAAGTCTATCAACTATTGAACGAGTTTCTTCTACTAAATCACAAGCTAAGGAAACTCTACCGCTACGCAGTTTATGGCAAAAGCCTATATAACTATCTAATCCAACAGTTTCTAATGCCGCAGCATATTCATTTGTTAAAATAGTATATAAAAAAGACAAAGTAGCATTCACACAATCTAAAGGTGGTCTTTTGGTTCTAGATTCAAATTTTACATTCTTATTAGTAAATAATTTATTAAATATAGAAAAATAAGCTTTAGCACAATTTCCTTCTATCCCAACAATTTCTTCTACAGTGTTTGCTGTATATACACTATCTACTCCATTTTTTAAAACATCTAACGTATTATTTATACTTTTATCATCTCTTAAATTTGAGTTATCATGTAATGTTCTTTTTATCAATTTTGTTGTATTACAGAACTTTGAAGCCATTGTGTTTTGGGTTAATTTAATACCATATTCTCTAAATTTATCGATTTGTGCTATTCGCAAAAATACATTTCCTTTTGTTTCACCAAATACTTTTGCAAGAAATTTACCATTTGGTGAAACAAAATTTATAGGAATACTTTTTTCAACACATTTTCCCATTAATGCCGGAGAACACCCTAGGTAACTAAAACATACTATTCCTTCAACATTTTCAAATGGTATTCTAAACTTATTTTCATCCTCAACTTTACACACAATATTTTCTCCATCTAAACTCAAAAAAGCTTTTTCATTAGTTATATATAGAGTATTTAATAATTTTCTCATATTTCCTCCATTACACTTCTTATTTGTTTTTCCATTTTTAATGGATATTTTATTTTAGGAATACACAAATCCTTAAAAGAACATCCATTGCATTTTTGTGTTTTATCAATTTTAGGAATTATTCCATATTCTATATTTTTTCTTATTTCATTTAATATATTTTTTAATTTTTCACTATACTGTTCATAAATGTTAGAAAAATCAAGATTAACACGTTGTTTAACATCGGCATAATATAAAACAGTTTTGCAATTTGTATTAAAAACATTATCAACACATAACTTCTGTGCAAATAACTGCATTGCATCTTCTTCATTATACTCTACATATTTTGGTTTTGTTGGTTTATATTCTACTATATTATATTCATTTTCTCCATTTTTACTATTTTCTTTCACCTCTATACAATCTGTAATCCCATATATTCCATACTCATCATTATATACAGCAACAGATGTATATACTTTCTTGTTTTTGCTAGCATAGCTATTTTTTTCATCGTGAACTCTTTCATGTATTAAATTAGCCTTTGTAACAAATGCGTTTTCTGCCCATACATCACCAATTTCAATTAATCCCCATCTATGAGGGCAATACATATAATGTTGAATTGATCGTATTGGAATTTGTTCTAGAATCATAATTTTTCAATCAACTCCACACCATCTGGCAAATTAGTATCTATACTAATAGTATAATCTGAAAATTCACGTGCAGGTGATGGATAATTGTTTTGCTCAATTTTTATTTTATCAAATAATAAATTTGAAGGTGAATTTCCAAGTATATTTTCATGTTTAAATATATATAATTTTCTCATACACATTTTTCCTCTTGCAGCACTGTGATCTTCTTCAAACATATTAATTATAGAATTCCATAATACTTCCAAATCCTCTTCTGTTAAATCTGTAGTCTTATTTGCTAGTGCAGCTGATATGTATCCTTCTGCTTTATATAATGCATATGGTACAATACTCTTTTTTCCCATTTCAGAGCCACCTGTTTTAGCTCTATCTTCTGTTGTTTTTGCTTGTCTTGTAATTGTAATATCTTGTATATTTATTGGTGACATACTTCTTGCAAAACTAATTTGAACAGGTCCTCTTACAATTCCACAAGGATTTTCCCCTGTAGACATTACAGCACCAAAAGCTCTTACATCAAAATAATTTTTACACATATATTTTTGTGCAATCATTTCATCAACTTCGCTTTTTTCCTTCTTATTTACTTCTAATCCATTTTTTTCATAAGCATCTGTAAACTTACTATTTAATGACTTGTCTTGTTTAATTAAAATTTGAAATCCTGGTTCTCCATTTTTTATAAGTTCAACATAATTTCTTATTTTTCTTTTTAAACACACATCTGTAATTATTCCATACCCAGTTTCACTATCAATTCTTGGACTATTCCCTGCATCTGGATCTCCATTTGGATTACCATTTTCAACATCAAATAACATTATAAAATCATATCTATTTTTTATAGCCATTTTTTATTCCTCCTCTTTTTTATCTTTTTCTTCTTTTTCCTTGTATAAATCTTGAACTTGTTGATAATACCCCACCATAAATCTACCTTGATCTTTTAAAAGTAAATTTGATGGAAATTCACCATTAAGTTTGTCCATTATTTCACCTATTAATTTATTCCAAAATACACAATTTTCTAATTTACTCAAATGATATTGAGATAACTTTAAAAGCTTTGGAAATACAATTGAAGGTGTTGAAGATGCGGAAGCAAAATATGCATCTTTTATAGTTCTATTAATAGAATTATTTAAAGATACCTTTTGTATCATCTCAAGTACAGCAAATAATCTTCCACATAAATAAGCTTCATTTGAATTTTCACAATCTAATGACATTTTTAATTCCTCCCTTTGACCTGAAAGTCTTAATTTTCTATTGATAACAGCTTTCACTATTCCAACACGAACTTTATTATTTACATTTAAATCTTCAGCTACATCTGTTTTTAGCCTTCTTACTATAATTGATAAAAGCACTTCTGGATAATTTGTTCCCATTATTACAGATTCATATATTTTACTTAGTAGTGCAGGATTAACACTTTGATTTTTACTGCTTTGGGAACTATGTGGAGATACAAGTTCTTTTTTTATTTGCCATAATCTAACAGGCTTTATTTTATCACCTATTTGCAAATCTTCCTGATGCTTTACAACATTATAAACAATATCTCCAAATTTTTTCTTATATATAAACTTTAATGCAATTCTTGAAACATTAGGTTTTAAACCAACAATATAAAAATCTGCATTGGGCTTTATTTTATCAAATTCATTAATTTTTTCCCTTAATAAAGTTCCTTGCTTAACATCATTGATTAATGAATTCAAATTATTATCTAATTCATCTTTTTGCATTTCTGAATCTTCCAACATAAGCATATTAAAATAATCTTCGTTTTTCTTATCTTCTGACATTGACCAATAAACAACTGTTATATCATCAATTATAGTTTTATTTTTTGGGCTTTTTAGCAAATAATTTAACGTTTCAACATATTTTTCCATTACTTCATTTGAAATACTACTATTAAAAGCTTGTTCATTTCCATATGAATTTTCAGAAGAATTATTACAACACACTAATAATGTCCCGTGTTGAATTTGCACCTACAATTCCTTTTATCTTTCCATGCAACCTTGAAATGGTTCTTTTCTCCCCAGTTATTGCACACTGTGTTTTAACTTCACTTTTGTTTTCTACTTTTAAAAGTTTTTCATTTTTTTCTTTTATTTTTTCATCTTCATGCAATAAAACCTGTGGGAAGCCAGACAAAGAAAAAATAAATTTAGCATTTTCATATTCATTTCCTAAATTCATTAGAAATTTATTTTTTGTTTCATCTTCTGGTTTCCAATTAATTATAAAATTTCTATATGCATTAACTATAGGCGAATCAATTCCATCAATAAACTCCAAATTACTTTTTACAAAATCAGAATGGGATTTTATAGCCTTATCCTTATTACCAGAAACAGTAAATGTTTTTTCGCTTTTGTTATAATTTAATCCAAAAATATATAAAGCTCTATGTTCTATAAAATTGGATTTTATCGTTGAAGTTTCTATTCTTTTAGGCATAATAAATTGTTTTGAAATATATTTTGTTTTTACTTTTCCTTTTTTATCATGATATCCCACTTCATTTTTAACACTTATTATATCTTCTATTTTTCCATTAGGAGTCAATATTATTTTATAATCAATATCTACTTTAGAGTAACCATCTGGAACAGTTTCACCGTTTTTTTCTAATATATCATAATAATCATAAAGAGCTTTTATTAACATTTCATCACTTCCCTATATTTTTTTACATCAATTACTCCATTTATCATATGAGGCCTATAATATATAGTTTCAGCCTTATCTGAAAAAATAGGATTATCCCAATCATTATTTTTAGGAATTCCATTATCTTTAAACTTTAGCCCATAACTCATAAATCCAAAATCGACATCTCCAAGTTTTAATATTTCACTATCAATTTCAGAACTATCAAATTCTTTTACAAGTTTTATTTCTTTAACTGGAAATTCACTACATCCTAAACATGGCTGTCTAAAATGTTGTCCTTTTTCTAATCTTCTTTTAATTATATTATAATGTTTTTCATCACTATTATCTTCTTCATCACATTTTAATCCTGTAAGTTCAAAATGAAATTCAATTCCATATTTCACATTTTTCAATAACATAGTAGCTCTTTGGTTAATTTCCTCTTTTGTATAAATACATGGATCTTTAAAATTCCCATTTTTTAAGCTTTTCATATTAGTATACGAAATCTTACTTCTTACTTCATTTCTTCTTATATTATCAAAATTGATTTGATTAAACACAATTATTTTGTCTATAACATATCTTATAGCTGGTTTCCAATAAATACTTTTTAACATTCCTTCCAAAGCTCCTGGAGTTGGTATATCATAGCTAACTCTTTCAACTTTCATTTCCGGTCTTGTAAAACATGCATATTCGCCACTTACAATAATTTTAAATCCATAACTCACCCTTTCCTCACCTCCTTTAAATTATGTAATCTTTTCCTTCAAATTTTAATCCTATTTCATCATCATAGTAATCTAAATTTTCAAGACAATAAACACCACTTTCATAATCATCTAGTACATGTTGTTTTAACAAGTCTTCAAATTCATATCTATAAACAGTCGAAGCATATTTTTGTAATCTCTTTGTGTTTGCTATATGTGTATACTTAATTTCATCAATTAATTTATTACTCAATTCATCTCTTGGTATAATAATAGAAATTGTTTTACTATCTATTAATTCAAATTTATTTGAATAATCCTCAAAAGGAATTGAGGCAATATCTTTGCACTCATTACTTATAGAGTTTTTAATAATATTTTCATGTTGTAGGAAAAATAATTGATTGTAATATTCCTCTATAGCTTTTTCGTCTAATATATTTTTATATTTTTTAATTAAATACAAACATATATTAGAACGTCCATCATCATGTTTTATTTTATATTTTTCATCAGAAAGTTCAAAAATTTCAACTTTTGCATTGTTCCTTTTACCTTCTCTATTACATCTACCACCTGATTGTAAAATATTATCTAATCCAGATAATTCTCTATACACAGAATAAAAATCTAAATCTACTCCAGCCTCAATTAATGAAGTAGAAATAACTGTTATTTTTCTATCATTTGGTACATTTACTAAATTAGGATAATCTTCTTCCAATTTTGTTAAATCTTCTTTTATTTTCTTAATTATATTTTCTCTATCATATGCAGTCATATATGTAGATAAATGATACTTCTTCCCTGTGCATAAATTATATAATTTTCTAGCTGTAGCACGACTATTTACAATTATTAGATTTGATGGATTATCAACTGTTCTTGATAAAAGGGTCTCATATGACTGTTCTCCAACAAATTCATATTTACATTTTTCGAATTTATTAAATAATTTCTTATCTGTAACTAAATCTAATATTTCTATATTTTCAGAAACATATTTTTTCATTAAATCGTTAAAATTAGGCATCGTAGCTGTTAAAAAAACTGCTTCGGAATTTAATAGCTTAGTTATATAATATATTCCTCGTAAACAAGGCTGTAAATAATCTTTTGGCATTAGATGTGCCTCATCGAAAATTAAAATACTATCTTGCATATTATGCAATTTTCTTAATTTCCCACGTTTATTTGAATAAATAGTTTCAAAAAATTGAACTGATGTTGTTACTATAAAATCCGCATTCCAATTTTCCATAGATAATTTCAATGTATTTTTATAATCTTCTGTTACATCACTTTTTTCATCTATTGAAAACGTAGATTGATGTCTTAATATTTGTAAATCCTTTCCAAATATTTTTTCAAATTCATTTACTGTTTGATCAATAATACTATTATAAGGAATTATATAAATTATTCTTTTTTTATTAGTTCTAATTGCTCTTTCTAAAGCAAATTTCACACTACATAATGTTTTTCCACTTCCTGTAGGCATATTCATTAAATATATTTTAGAATCTTTATCTATTTTTTCATATACCTGTTTTTGAATTTGGGAACGTGCTTTTTGAAGCTCAGTAATTGGATTAAATTCATTAAATTTTTGATTTAATTTTTTCAAGCAACCTTCAAAATTAGAACTTAAATTCTTATATTCTACTCCATTACAAAAATTAGCTGTATCAATAGTATCTGCATCTGTTAAACATGAAAATAAATACCTTACTATAAATGCATATTTTTCAATAATATCCTCTGTTTTATAACAATCTTTTTTCATATATTCGAATAAATAATTTTCGTCTAAATTTAATAATTTCAACTCTTCTTTATATTCATCATAGTTTTCAAATTTTCTTTTTAATCTTCCAGAAAGTGTACTCATATCTTCTGTGTCAATTTTTAATCCACCATTCGGAATTCCTGAATGGTGTCCTGTAATACAATATTGAAATAAAAATTTTAAAATCTTTTTATACTCCTTTTCAGCCACAAGTGCTCCACACGTAGAATGTTCAACACGAATATTTTCACCTCTTATTCTATTTTGAAAAGAGTTTTGATATTTACCTACATCATGTAATAATCCTATGTTATATGCAATATTTTTAAGCTCATCTATTGAATTTTTTTGACATATTACTGCTGTTTGCTTACTATGTTCCTCAACAGTCTGTATTTTGTTATCCTTTTCTCTTATATGGGCTATAAACAATTTGGTCACTTCCTTTTTTATTTAATTATTATTTTTAACTTATCAAAAAATGTCGAAATATGCAACACAAATCGTGATACATATTTCGACATATTTTGACATTTTATGATATTAAATGATTTTTCATCTTCTACAACACCTACAACCTCACAACTCTACTTCCCACACTCCTCACAAAATACCTATCATGTGAAACAAACAGCACAGTTCCACTATACTCTTTCAACTGTTCCTCTAATACCTCTCTTGTAGAAATATCAATATGATTCGTAGTCTCAACTAATAACAATATTTAAGATTTCCCCCCTCATTCGGAGAAAGAAATTTGTTACTTTTGAAAAAACAAACCTCCGACCTGAACCCAAAAACATCTAACCTAAGTCATTATTGTAACAAGTCCAATAAACCCAGTAAGTACTCCACCGCGTTTGAAGAAGTTTGTTTTTTCAAGAGTAACAAATTTTTTCTCTCGGTGCTCACACACAAAAAGACGTTTTCAAAAAAAACATAAAAAAACTCATCGCCACTTTTCTAGGCTTATGTTTACAAAGAGGGAAAAGAAAAACGTCCTATTTCCCAAAAAAGAGGGTGTCCTAGAATAAAGACACCCTCTTTTCAAATTATTGTTACTCTTCAAGTAAATCTTCATCATAATCAGATTCCTCAGCATATTCTGAGTACTCATCAGTTGAATAATTTGGTTGTGCATAATTGTCCTCACTCTTAGAATGCTCTAATTCTGCTGCCACACTATTCAATGCACTGTTTGATGAATTTACACTGACTATCGACTCTACTATTGGACTTTCTGCAAGTTTTTCTTCAATGAAAACCTTTTCACTTACATTAATCGTTTCATCTGTAGCACTTGGTAAAATTGAAAATGTATTTTCGTTTTCAACTTCTCCATCCTTAATGTTAGTAATTTTTATCTCCATACTGTCTTCGCCTGGTGTAATCACTGTACATATGGTATTTTCCGGTATCTCGGAAAATGTTTCAAATAATTTGATGGACATAATTATGTCCCCTTTCTGATTAAATTTCGCATTCGCGATGCTTTTATATTAACATAAAAGCAATAAATTGTCAACCTGCTATTTAAACTTTGTGTATTCTTTGCTATTTAAACTTTGTGTATTCTTTTTAAATTTTGGTCATTTCACTTACAAGTCAACCTGTTATTTAAACTTTTGTATTCTTTATTTTTCCAGCAAAATTTCCATTCACAATTACTACCTCCTATTATTCCTGTTCATATTTTCCATATCAAAAAAATGCTACCACACCTTATAGATATAATCATTGTATTTTTTACAATAGCAAAAATAACCCCACTCACTTATGAATCTTATTTCTTATATACTATTCAATTATTCATATCCCCAAATAAGGAAAAGAAAAACGTCCCTTTTTCTCACCTTTTTCTCATTTTTTTCTTCCTATAAGAACTCCGGTCAAAAATAGAGCAATAATAAGCGTAGTTAAAATAATCTTTCCTCTTGCAGTTTGTAGCCCTTTAACAATGAAACCAAAATTAGGTATAGAAAACAAAGTTTTTCCTATAAAATTACTCTTTGTAGTAATATTATTATCCATAACACTATTAGCATCACCTTTGGTTTCAAATCCATTTTCTGTAATAGAAATTATTCTATGTGTTGCAGAAGCACTTGAATTAATTCTAAATGCTATAATATCCCCTACTTGCATATTGTCATAATTTGCTTTTTTATCAATAAAACACAAACTTCCAGTATGTATAGTTGGTTCCATTGAACCAGATTCAACTACATATGGCTGAATTCCAAACAAAAATAATACCACAAATAATATACCAAATACAATTATAATAGTCATCGCAGTATTTAAAACAATTTTAATAGTCTTAATAATCCAATTCATTTCAATCAATCCTTATTTAGTATTTTGTTATATAATCTATATATTATTTTATACTTTCTAATTAATTATCCTTCAATTATTTTAACTTAATACATAAATAAATTATTTAAATCAATCATTTAAATTAAATATGTATAAATCAAAAGAATTGAAGGATATTAACTATATTTATAAAATAGTATTATTAATTTACAGATTTTACTAATTGCCAAATATCAGATGGGTTTGTGCTTTCTGTTCCTAAATCTGTTGTTTGAATTCCATAACCACTAACAACAACTTCAAGACTTGTTGTTTGAACAGATGATGTAGTATTTCCAGTTTCATGAATATCTATAAATTTTATTTTATCAAATACTGCTGGTGTAGTTTCATTCTTCTTTAATGCTTTTACTTTGTCATTACTATCAGATGCTTCTTTTCCAACATAAGCATATACATGTGTAAATGTTTTCTTTGCTGTATCTTTAGATGCTGTTCCAACTTCAATCCATCCAGGATTTACTGTATATGTAAATAATTCTTTATCTGTAGCTGCTGTTTGTCCTTCTAATATAATATTTTCATATGGTACAGAAACTTCAGCAAAAGCATATATGTCATTTGACCCTTTGTTTATTATTTGTGGATCTTTTGGAATTTCTTGGTTTGGAACTATATCCTCAACTGGTTTGTCTTCTCCACCTGGTGTGTCTGGGTTTCCAGGCCAACTTGGTTCTATTACCTCAATATCCACATTTCCCATTTTAAATTTGTTTACTTTTGTATCAACATCAGTAAAATATGCCAATATTCCCCCAATAGCTAAAACTAAAGCTAAAATTATAGCTGTTAAAATCAATTTTTTTCTACTCATAATTCCTCCTATTATTTTCTATTTATTTTTCTTTCCACAACAAAGGTAGTTATTAAACCTATTGTAGATATAAAGAAAACTGTAATTGAAATTTTAAATTTTGTATCCCCTGTTTGAGGACTTATTACTTCTTGTTTTGGTATTTCTCTTTTTTCAATTCCTGTTACAGAAAATACCCAATTTATTTGTGTGTTTATTTCAGAATATTCATTATCCAATTCCTTAGGAACTGTTATGGTGAATTTCACTTTAGAAGATGTATTTGGTTTATATTTACCTAGTGAACAATTATCTACTTTATATAAACTGCCATCATACAATATTTTATTATCCGCTGTAATAGTCAAACGTAATTTTTTTAATAACTCAACTGCCTTTTCAGAAATATTAGAATCGATATTTGTACTCATAAAATATTCAGTTTCATTTGAAGTTGTATTATCTATTTCAATCTCTTGATTAATATAATCACCTGGTAAAACATGACTTAATCTTTCAAAGAAGTTATCTGGAACATTCATGTATAATTCTGCATTATTTTCATATTTAATTTTTACATTTGAATTTAACTGTACTTTATCTGTTTTGTAATTATCATTTATTGCCTTTTTTACTGTAATATCATTCCATGGTGTACTGCTAGAAAAATCTGGTTCAAAATTGTTAGCTTGAACTGCTTCAGCAGTAATATCTAATTGTACAGTTTCACCTTGATACTCATTAGACATATCTTCTGGAATTTTAAATGTTTTGAATATGTCTATATTTTCACCTGGATTAACAATTAATTTATAATACCAATAATCATCGCATTTAATCCAATTACTGTTTGACATTTCAACATTTTTATCTATAGCTACTGTTGTATTATTAATATTTGTATAACTAAATTTAGCTCTAATATAACAAGAATCCCCTAAATTTGATACTCTTGGAATAATCGAAATAACTTCACCTGGCAAAACCGTTTTTTCATTTTCATTGTACATAACTTCTTTGCCATTATTATTAGTTGTGTATTGTTTCAATTCTATATTAACTGCACCTGTGTTTATATCATTTTCAATAGTATTCACATTTTGTTTTTGCACAATTGCTGTTATATTACTCAGCATTCCAAGTGCCTGTATATCCATACTTTTAAACCTCCTCGTTTAAAGCTTTTGACTTTCTATCACGCTCTTACTAAATGTACTTATTGTGTCCTCGTAGGCTGACACACCCATCGGCTGAAAAGCTGATATATTTGTTCTATCCTGTCCACTTTGCACACTCTCAATAAGAAAGCCTTGTAATCTCTGCTGACTAACCAACTGACTGTTTAAATAATTTGCCCATGCTAGTTCTTTTTGTGCTCTCGCCTTTTCCTGTGTCTCCTTTATTTGTTCTGCTATAATTTCTTCAAATTCTTCATGGCGTTTCTCCCACCATGATTCTTCATCATCTGATAAGTCATCCGAGTTACTGTCACTTTTTACGGGTATACCTTCACCATAGCATTCTTCCGGCGAAGCACCAATGACTTGAAAACCAATCATTTTCGATCCCATTATGCCATTTGTGGAATACATCTTTCTTACCATATTCATGACAGTATTTTCCCATTCTGGATCACTTTTCATCTTTTCAAATGCTTCATCTGTAATAATCAGTGAACCTCCAACACATGTGGAACGATACCATCCGCTCACAGGCATCTGAGACATTTCATTCATAACCCATTGCTTATATTCGTCCATTGTCATTTCCTCTTTGGTCTTATTGGAAATAGAACTATCATATGTAAAGCCACTATAATTTGGTGGCTGCGAAATAATCATATCCCCCGCCCATGCAGAGGTAGTTGATGTTGTGCTCTGTCTTTCCTCTGCCTTTTGTACTTCACTTGCAAAATTGCCTTCCCCTGTTGTTTTCATACTGCTGTTCATATAAGCGTAGGCAGTTGCGCCAATACCATTTACACCACTAATACTCATTTTCTGTTCTCCTTTCTTGTAACAATATTGTTACACTAAACTCATTTTTCTTTACCTTAATATCTAAATCTCCCATGTACTTCTCTACTTCTCTCTTTACATTGGATAATCCTATTCCATGTAAGGAAATATCTTTTTCTTTATCGGAAACTGGAAGATTTGTATTGCTATCAAACTTGATTTCCCCGTCAAAAGAATTTCTTACTTCTATCAGAAAAAATTTTCTGTTTTCCAGACAGCGTAATATATCTTTCCCCCGTATTCATTTTTTCACAGGCTTCAAGTGCATTTTGCAACAAATTGTTGACGATAATTCCAATATCATACGCATCATATCTGTCTGATACCGGATAAGAGAACTCTGATTGAAATTGTACTCCCTGTTTGCTTGCTGCTTTCTGCTTATCATTTACAATCACATCCGTAACAGCATTGCCTGTCTGAATAGTTATCTCAAACACATTCATACTCTCATCCATTTTTGACAGATATTGTTGCATATCCTCATAATTGCCACTCTCCATAAGTCCCTTGATATTCGTCAAATGATTTCTCATTTCATGCTTCATCTGCCGTATTCCGTTATAAAACTGCTCTACTTCCTCCATTCGCTCCTGTATTGAATGAACCTGTTGTTCTTCAATAAAATGCTTTTTCTTTTCTTCCTGAAGTTTTTCCATCTCCTGATAGGACACTATTGTGATTAAAATTCCTGCATAGAATAAAATTGCAATTACTGGCACTATTCCCAGAAATATTGGATATTGTTCATAAAGTTGAAAAATCAAATCATCTTTCACCACTATCCAAAGCCGGACAATAATATTTCCAAATAAAATTGCTACTATCGGTGTCAAAATCAGATAGCACAATTCCCTTATTTGCAGTTCTATCTTTTGTTTTCCTAATCGGTGTCCAACAACAAAAAGCATAATTAAAAACAAGAAGATTCTAAATGCGGCAATAAAAATGTAATTCAATGATGCATTACGAAAAATATCCTCTACTAATGTTTTTTCCTGCACCCAATATCTGCTTGTAAAGAAATCTATACTTTCCACAATCAGCATACTTAAATTTCTAATGCAGAAAAATATAATCCCCATAAAAAATGTAAAATTTCTATTCATGCCTAAATAGCCAGAAGATGCCATCAATAAAATTATTACAATCATCAAACCTAACCACCCATAAGCAGGAACAAAGTTTCCAATAAGGGATATGGCTATATAACTTCCAAAAACTATTAGTATCTTTTTTAATTTACTTCCCTGTCGTTCTTTCTTTTCTGTCATAAATGGATAGAAAAAAGCTGTCAGACAGACTGCATATAAAAAAGTTTCAATTCCGCCTATTATATTTTGGAACAACACAAACTCTGTTTCACTCATCCGCTGTCCTCCTACTGCATATACCGGAGATATGCTTTTACAAAGTCCGGATATTTATATTTTGAAATCAGCAGCTTATCTCCATTGACAAGCGTTACTTCTGTCTTGTTGTACTCATCTATGCAGGCAAGATTGACTAAATATCCCTTATGAATACGGAAAAACTGTCCCTGCAATTCTTCTTCCAAATCTCCGAGCTTTGCATAATATTCCAGTTCTTCCTCATTCATATGAATTACAACTTTGTGGCTCTGGCTTTCCAGATAGTAAATATGATCTAACGGTATAGCCTTGCTCGTATTGGCATATTGGATAACCAGCGTTTTCTTCTGCTGCTCCGCTTCTGATATAATCTGTTCCCGCCGGAAAACTTGGGCAAATCTCTGTTCATCAATAGGCTTTAACAGGTATTGAAATGCTCCTACATCAAAAGCATCATAGACATATTTTTCATAGCCTGTAACAAATATAATAATTGGCTGCTTTGTAAGCTCCGTTGCCCTGATCTGTTTTGCCATGCTCATACCATCCATACCGGACGCAACGCTTTTCATTTCAATATCCAGAAACAGCAAATCATGCTCCTTTTGATCTGACAGGTGTTCATCAGTGGAAGCATACTTGTGATTTCACATTCAATATTCTATTTCCTGACAAGTGATGAAAGATAGGTTCGTATGTTCTTTTCATCATCACATATTGCAATTCTTATCATGTTCCACCTCCTTTTTCTTTTCGTTTATTATAT
>ENA-ORNF01001711-ORNF01001711.1-human-gut-metagenome-genome-assembly--contig:-NODE-1711-length-18345-cov-3.019355_pt1 | contig 18345 bp, 10 predicted proteins | sample MGYA00242110_ERZ509012 | MGnify/ENA primary metagenome ERZ509012 (study PRJEB26280, sample SAMEA2338714) | human gut metagenome | biome: human gut; feature: human-associated habitat; material: faeces...
CACAACCGTCTTGATCCTGCCCGTAATGTATTGGGAAATGTTACGGGATTCAAGATGCAGCAAGGATATTTGCAGGCATACGCGCTTTATTTCTCCAAATATGTGCAGGCTTATAAAAAAAACGGGATTACTATTTCGATGCTCATGCCTCAAAATGAAATAGCATGGACACCTTGCTGGCCTTCGTGTACGTGGAGAGCAGAGGACTTGGCTATTTTCGTGACCCAATATCTGGGACCTCAATTTAAAAAAGATTCGCTGGATACGGAGATATGGATGGGAACAGTCAATTATCCGAACCCCGATTACATCCGCACTTTTCTGAATCAGAAAAATGTATCGGATTATGTGAGAGGAGTGGGAGTGCAATGGACAGGTATGAAAGCGCTTCCTGTCATTCACAAGGAATACCCTTCGTATGGATATATGCAGACAGAGAATATGTGTGGTAATTCGGAGAATGACTGGTCGGCATTGGAGCGTACTTGGAATGCGGTAGTCCATTGTTTCAATAATGGTGTGGGGGCTTATATGTATTGGAATATGGTGCTCGATGAAACTTGTAAGAGTTGGTGAGACTGGGCACAAAATGCAATGGTTATTGTAGATCGTAATACACGCCAGGTACGTTATACTGATGAATATTATCTGATGAAGCATCTGTCTCATTTTGTACAACCGGGCAGCCGTTTGTTGAAAGTGTCAGACCATGAGAATGTGCTTGCCTTTCGTACTGCCGATAATGGAACGGCTATAGTTACTTATAATCCCGATGAAGACACGCGTTTCCGTACTTTTGTCATAGATGGTAAGAAGATAGAGGGGACTTTTAGAAGTCATCAGGTACCTCTTACTATTGAAGATGATAGTGATGTTAAGTTATTAGAGTCTTGGCTTCGTAGTTATCATCCTGAGCAATACAATAAAAATGAATGATAAATGAAATTAAAAGAATTGTTGTTGGTTGTCCATTTATTAGTTGGATTCCATTTTATTCTTCATGCACAGAATCATCTGGTTGTTTACCCGGCTCCTGATGAGGTCGATTTAAAAAAGGATTTTACAGTTAAAGTCCGCGAAGTGGGAAAAGAGTGGCAATGGGTGGACGTTTATCCGATGAAAGTAGATGAAGTACGCCAGACGAAGCATCATGTTGAACTGGCCTCAATGGGATATTTTGACTTTTCCGGGCAGGTGGAAGTTTCCGTCACCTATAATAAAGGAGAAGTAAAGAGTGGCAGGGTGCGTCCGTTGTCGTATGGTATCACTCCGAGGACCAGCGGCAGTACGATAACTTTTACACTAGACCGTCCGCGTAACTTGTCCATTGAAGTAAATGGAGACATCTTCCATAATCTTCATCTTTTTGCGAATCCGATAGATGAAAACCGCCCGAAGAAATTGAAAGACAAGAATCTGATTTATTTCGCTCCGGGAATACATCAGTTACCCGGCGATACACTCAATGTTCCTTCGGGAAAGACTGTCTATGTGGCAGGTGGGGCCATTGTGCGTGGATGTATCCGTGCGGTCAATGCCCGTGATGTGAAAATTCTGGGACGGGGTGAGGTGCATCCCGAAGGTCGTGGGGCAGGTATCAGCATTATTAATTCACGAAATATATATGTGGAAGGTCTCATCACAACCCAATGTCCCACTGGAGGTTCGGACAGTGTGACAATCCGCAATGTAAAGGCCATCAGTTCATACGGGTGGGGGGACGGTATGAATGTGTTTGCCAGCAACAACGTCTTGTTTGACGGAGTATTTTGCCGTAACTCCGATGATTGCACTACCGTGTATGCTACACGTATGGGGTTTCATGGCGGATGCCGTAATGTAACAATGCAGAATTCTACCCTGTGGGCAGATGTGGCGCATCCTATTTTTATCGGGTTGCATGGAGATGTGGAAAGAAATGAAGTGATGGAGAATCTGACTTACCGGAACATTGATATTTTGGATCATCGGGAAATGCAGGTGGATTATCAAGGCTGCCTGGCTATCAATGCAGGTGATAATAATCTGGTCCGGAATGTGCGGTTCGAGAATATCCGTATCGAGAATTTCAGGCAAGGACAATTGGTGAATCTGCGTATATTTTATAACAAGAAGTATTGCAAGGCTCCGGGCAGGGGCATTGAGAATGTGCTTTTTAAAGATATTACCTATAATGGCGATCATGCCGAACTCTCACATATTGTTGGCTATGACAAGGAACGGATGGTGAAGAATATTCGTTTTGAGAATCTGAAGATAAACGGTAAAGTTATATCGGATGATATGGCCGGCAAGCCTGCATGGTATAAAACATCAGACATGGCGCGTTTCTTTGTTGGGGAACACGTGGGCAGTATTGTATTTACAAAATAAAAAAGGTCAGTCTCAAGCAAGAGTTTCAAGAAGATTTAAACAACTCAGCTAAAAAGACCTACAACATTGTCTAAAGAAAATTATTATAAATGGCATGAGGTAGCAGTGAGTTCGGTAGTATAGCGACTGTTTTCTTACTGTATGTTTTTTGAAAAATATCTGTCACACTGTCATATGACTTTTCAATGCCTTGTTATACAGCGTGTTAAATCTGTGATGAATACTGTGACAGATAAAAAAAGTGTCACCCTTCTCTGTCACATAGAAACGGATGAAGTAGTTCTCTCGACGAACTATTTCATGCAGATAACCTATATGCTTAACAGGGTGTTCCAACGTGTGGAACAGTTGATTTCACCATCAGAAACAACTTGTTTTTCCCGGGGGAACTCCTTGTTTCACATGGGGAAATAAGGAGTTCCATCAGACAGGCTCCTTTGTTCCTCTCAAGAATGAGGAAGATAAAGAGTATTCGTTTCGAGAACCTGATGATAAACGGTAAGGTGATGTCGGCATGATATGCCCAAAGGGCCCCAATGGTATAAGATTCCGGATTGGGCAGGTATCTTTGTGGAAGAGCATATGGAGAATGCAGTATTTGTGAAATAAAAAATAAGGGTAATTATTTAAGTGGAATAATTCTTTAAGAGCAATCCTTTTTCGTATCTTTGTCCATTGAAAATGAATAAATTATATTCTTATGGAATTACAAGATAGATATATCCGTTTTGATTGGGCAGTCAAACGCCTGTTGCGTCATAAAGCCAATTTTGGTGTGCTCGAAGGGTTCCTTACGGTGCTGATAGGTGATGATATCCATATAGTGGAGATTCTGGAAAGCGAGGGTAATCAGCAAACGGAAGAGGATAAGTTCAACCGGGTTGATATCAAGGCTCTTAATAGTAAAAATGAGATTGTTATCATCGAGATCCAAAATACCCGTGAACTGTATTATTTGGAGCGTATCCTGTATGGAGTAGCCAAGGCCATTACGGAGCATATCTCATTGGGTGAAACTTATTATAAAGTTAAAAAGATATATTCCATCAGTATCCTTTATTTCGATATCGGTTATGGAACTGATTATCTTTATCATGGGCAGAATATATTTAAAGGGGTGCATACGGGAGATTTCCTGCAGGTCAGTACCCGGGAGAAGGATGCTATTGTGCCTCGTATGCCTTCCGAAATTTATCCTGAGTATTTCCTTATCCGTGTGAATGAGTTTAATAAGGTGGCCATGACTCCCCTTGAGGAATGGATAGAATATTTGAAGACGGGTATTATCCGTCCTGACACGACAGCTCCCGGATTGGGGGAGGCACGTGAAAAATTGAAATATTATTCAATGACCCCTCAGGAACGTCATGCTTACGATGAACATCTCAGCGCTTTAATGATTCAGAATGATGTTCTTGATTCTGCCAAGTTGGAAGGAAAGATAGAAGGGCGTATGGAAGGTCGCGAAGAAGGCATTAAGGAAGGTGTCGTTCGCAATGCCCGGAGGATGAAAGAAAAAGGGCTCTCTATAGAGGATATTATGGAAATTACAGGATTGACATTCGAAGAGGTTAGTCAGTTGTAATCCCATGTTTGGTTAAATAAATCCACAGGTATCCTCATGAGGTATCTGTGGATTTTTATTTTAATGAATGAGGTGTTGAGTGAATATCGTGAGTGGAGCGTATTAAAAAGAAAATATTCATTTAAACATATAGCTTGATGAGGAAATTAGTATTTGCTTTATTGTTATTGTGCAGTGCTTTGTTTGCTACTGCCCAAGAATGGCAATGGTCCGTACAGCTGAAAGGATTCATCTCTTCCGAAACCGGCAAAGAACCGACTGCCTTCCTGTGGATACCTTCCGATTGCCATCAGTTGCGTGCCGTAATGGTAGGAAAGCACAATATGAGTGAGGAAACCCTGTTCGAGATGCCGCGTTTCCGGGAAGCATTGTCCCGGATGGGAATCGGACTGGTATGGATCACTCCCGGAATCGACCAGCAATGGGATGTGACAAAAGGAACGCAAGAGATTTTCAATCGGATGATGAATGACCTGGCGGAAGTCAGCGGCTATTCTGAGTTGGAACATATACCTGTAGTTCCTGTCGGTCATTCGGCAATGGCCACTTATCCGTGGAATTTTGCCGCTTGGAATCCTGAACGGACATTGGCTGTCATTTCTTTGCATGGAGATGCTCCCCGTACCAACCTGTGTGGCTATGGCGGGGAGAATCTGGAGTGGGGTAGGACACGTAATATAGATGGTATTCCGGGATTGATGATTGAAGGAGAATATGAATGGTGGGAGGCGCGGGTGAACCCTGCTTTGGCGTTTCGGATGATGTATCCCGAAAGTTGTATTTCATTTTTGTGTGATACGGGACGTGGACATTTTGATGTGGCCGGGCAGACTGCTGATTATATTGCTTTGTTTCTGCGAAAAGCGTTGGAATACCGTTTGTCCGGACATCCTTCTTTGAATGAGCCTGTCCGTTTGAAAAAACTGAATCCGGAAGAAGGGTGGTTGGCCGAGCGTTGGCGTCCGGAGCAGAAGGACAGGGCTAAGGCGGCTCCTTATCGGGACTATAAAGGAGATAAGCACGATGCATTTTGGTATTTTGATAAAGAAATGGCCGGACTGACCGAAGCCCGCTATGCAAAATATAAAGGTAAGCAGATGCAATATCTTGGATTTATGCAGAGAGGCCGGTTGGTTAAATATGATGCCGGACAACATGCCGGAGTGATTGCCGCTTTCCGGCCGGAAGCCGATGGCCTGACTTTTCACGTAAAAGGGGTGTATACGGACTCTTTACGCTCCTCACTGATAAAGGAACATGCTCATGGCGGAATTGAAGTTACTCGTATTTGCGGTCCGGTGGCAAAGGTGAATGATACTACTTTTACCGTGCGTTTTTATAGAATGGGAATGGATAATCCGAAGCGTACCGGAGATATCTGGCTGTTGGCCGCTAATGAGGGTGACAGTAGATATAAGAGTGCGGTACAACAATTCAATATTCGTATTCCTTATCGGAATACAGAGGGAAAACGCCAATATATACTTTTTCCGGGGATAGAAGATGTGAGGGAAGGAGTGGAATCAGTTTCTCTTGAAGCTGTTTCTGATTGTGGATTGCCCATATATTATTATGTAAAGGAAGGCCCTGCGGAATTACAAGATAACAGGCTGGTCTTTACGAAAATTCCTCCCCGCAGTAAATTTCCGGTGAAAGTCACCGTTGTAGCCTGGCAGTACGGGATTGCCGGACAGGTACAGACGGCTGAACCGGTGGAACGCAGTTTTTTTATAACGAAATAGTCAGCTCCGCGTTGAGTCTTTATTTCTTCTCTTTCGTATTGAATGATATAAAGGGAGAAGTTGCGATTTGTTATTATCATAATTCAGTAAATACCATGAAAAAGAAGCTGATGACTTGTCTTTATCTATGTCTTTCTGTCATCCATGTTTTTGCTCAAACGAAGGAGCACGGGAGGACGGGAGAATTTAATATTCTGGATTTCGGAGCCACCCGTGATACTATGATGGTGCATACGAAAGCTATCAATGAAGCGATTGAAAGCTGTTACAGGCAGGGTGGCGGAAGAGTGGTTATTCCTCCGGGTAAATTTAAGACAGGTACTATTTTTCTGAAAGATAATGTAGAACTTCATTTGGATAACGGTGCCTGCCTTTATGCCAGTGAGGATTATGCTGATTTTCCTATTCAGCCGAGAGTAGTTTACCGCTCTTTGAAAGATGCAGGCGGATGGTCGGCGTTGATTTATGCGGTGGGGGCTAGGAATATAGCCGTTACAGGCAAAGGTGTAATTGATGGGAGAGGAAAGGGCAGAAAAGGGCGTGTGGGCGGAGTACCGGGTGATGCCGACGGCAGGCCGCGCAATATCCTTTTTATTTCATGTAAAGGGGTACGTATCTCAGGTATCAGTATGAGGAATTCAGCCTTGTGGAATCAACATTATCTGGATTGTGAAGATGTTATTGTAGAGCATATCCATGTTTTCAACCATTGTAATGGTAATAATGACGGTATAGATATTGACGGTTGTCGCAGGTTTATCTTGTCTGATAGTGTCATCGATTCGGACGATGACGGAATCGTGTTGAAAAGTACGGGGCTGGCTCCTTGTGAAGATGTCGTTATTAATAATTGTATTGTCAGCAGCTTTGCCAATGCTATAAAATGTGGCACCAAATCGACCGGAGGATATAAGAATATTGTCATTTCTAATTGTATTGTTAAACCGAGTTGCAATAAAGGGGACCGCATTATAAAATCTACTCCAAGCGGTATTACGGCTATTTCTTTGGAGGTGGTGGATGGTGGAATAATGGATGGCGTGTCTATTGACAATATCGTAATTGAGGGTACGGAATGTCCTTTGTATGTCCGTTTGGCGAATAGAGGCCGGAAATATATAGATGAGGCTCCGGTTCCTCCAATAGGAAAAATGAGAAATATACAGATTAGTAATGTAACCGCTTATGATACCGGTAATTTTTGTTCTTCCATAACGGGGATTCCCGGTGGTGAGATAGAGAATATTTATTTGAGCAATGTTCGCTTTCTAAATAAAGGCGGGCTTGTAGCAGGAAATTGCCGTACGGCGAATGATATGCAAGGGAAACGGCATGATACTGCCGGAAATGTATTTCGGAACCAATATTGGTCTTCCCATCGGGAGGTGAAAGAGGATGAGAAAGGTTATCCGCAACCTACTGTATGGGGGAATCTGCCGAGTTATGGACTGTTTATCAGAAATGTGAGAAGTATAGCTGTGGACAATGCCACCTTTCAATCGGAAAAGCCTGATCCCAGGATACCGGTAATTGCCGTTAATGTAGGGAACTTGTCGCTTGACCGGATACAAGTCAACGACATTTCTTCCGCCGGTGTACTTTTGGATAATGTCAGGACGGCGGATGTAGACAGACGGTTGAGGAAAAGCGGAAAGTGATTTTCTATGTCGTTAAACAATAATTAAACCAACAGAAATATGAAACGGATATATGTATGTCTATTGATTTTTTTATGCTTTGCTTTTGTACAGGCGCAAAAGATAAAACACCCTGCTTTGCTTTATACTCCGGAGCGCATTCAGCAGGTGAAACAACGGATTGTAAATGATTTAAAGATGGCTGAGGCATGGGCTTCTATAAAGAAGACGGCAGATGAACAGTTACAGAAAAAGAATCTAAGCAAGGCGGATTACCTGGCTTTGGCTTATTTGATGACAGATGAAAAAAAATACGCTGACAAATTGAAAGAGATTTTATTGGATGTCATTAAGGAGGATACGTGGGGCAGTGAAGAAATGCTGGCGCGTATCCCTGTCTGGAGAGCGGATTTGGGACTGGCACATAAGGCTTACCTTTCTGCCATAGCCTATGATGCTGTTTATAATGACCTTTCAAGTTCCGAGAGGAAAGAAATAGCGGAAGGATTGAAACGGTTGGCCCTTGACCCGTGTCTGGGGGACTGGGTGCTGGAGCCGGCACGTATTCATTCGTTGAATTCGATGGGACATAACTGGTGGACTTCTTGTGCCTGCATGGGCGGCATACTGGCCTTGAGTTTACAAAACGAATTGCCGGAGGCAAAGCAAGGAGCGGAGGTGGTATATGAGGCTCTTCCCCAATGGTTTGACTTTGCCGGAGATGTCTTGCAGCAGAAGCCGAAAAGCTTTGATGCCGATGGAGGGATGTATGAAAGTCTCAATTATGCCAATTTCGGGATTCAGGAAGCATTACAGTTTCGTTTGGCATGGATGAACACCCATCCCGGACAAAAGCCGGTTCAAATTCCGCAACTGGATAAATTGTCCGATTTCTTTGTGCATGTCTGCTATCCGCGTACAGGTATACTATATAATATGAATTTTGGTGACAGCCATAAGAATGTGACTGCCGAAAGTACCTTGATGCTGCTCTATGCGATGGGAATCAGGAATGATAATATGCTTTGGTATATGAATCAGGTGGAACAGGGGCAACACCGTGACGGTTATTTTATCGACCGTCCGATGGGATTTCTCTATACGCCCGATCTAAGCAAAGCGCCGCAGTTGCCTGAAATAAAGAAATCACAACTTTTTGCAGATTTTGGGTGGGCTACGATGCGTACTTCCTGGGAGAAGGATGCTACCATGCTGGCCGTTAAATCGGGGCATACATGGAATCATTCTCATGCGGACGCCAACTCGTTCATCATCTTTCATAAAGGAGTGGATATTATAAAAGATGCGGGAAACTGCTGGTATCCTAATCCCAGTTACCGTAATTATTTTTTTCAAAGCGAGGCACACAATGTCGTGCTTTTCAATGGCAAAGGACAGTCGCGTGAACAACAATATCATGGTTCAATGCTGAGAGGGTATTTACATTATTTGCTCGATGCGGATAATGTAAAATATGTATTGGCCAATGGAACCGGCCCGTATTCAGACCAGTTTAGTCGTAATTTCCGTCATTTCCTGTGGATAGATGATGTGATTTATATGATTGATGATTTGAAAACTCATGATGTGGGACATTTTGAATGGCTTTGGCATCCGGGAGGAGAGGCGGAAAAACGTGGAATTGATCTGAATATAACAAATGGGAATTCTTCAGTTGTTGTCCGTCCGCTATATCCCCGTTTGTTGGCGAAATCCGATTTTGTACATGATTACCCCGAAGATTTATATTGGGAAGAAGTAGAAGCTCCAACGGAGGATTTAAAAGGAACAGAAACGTATTATTCATTTCATTTGCCGGCAAAAGTGGATCGGGTGAAAGGGCTGACCGCCATCATCTTGAAAGAAACGCCGGACCAGAAAGATCTTCCTTATATGGAAAGACGGGAAGGCAAAGATTGGATAGGACTTCGTATTCATTATAAGGGAAAAATAACAGATCTCTATATCAATCAATTGGCCGACGGGCGATTGATGCATAGCAATTCATGGATTGAAGCGGACGGATGGTTTACGGACGCTTATATGTTTGCAGTCACTTATGAGGCTGGTATGGAACCAGCCGGTTCAAAAGAGCACTTTATTTGTTATGGAAGCGCTTTAAGACGAGGAGATGTTTCTTTCTTTTCTTCTTTGGCTAAGCTTTTTGTGATTCAAAAGGAGGAAAACGGGCGGATGAAATTGTGGATGGATGGTCAACCGAAGATGAATGCTGGATTCAGAAGCGAGAAACGTCCGAAAGCGGTTGTCGTGAATGGAAAGGTAACTCCTGTAGTTTATGAGAAGGGCACGGTAAAAGTATCAGGCGTGGTTATTGAATGAGCGGGTAAGGCGAAGAATTTGGTGGAAGTTTATTTTACGCAAAGGTTTGCGTGCTTTTTGTTAAGCTGGCTGGTACTTATGTCAGCTTAATCTTTTTATTTTTGAGCATATAAATAAACGATTTGTTAACGTGTAAAATAATGATACGATGAAAAAGCTCTTCTTTTTAATGGCTGCGAGTTTTTTGTTTGCTCCTGTACATGCACAGATAACCGAGCGTGAACGTCCTGCCGAATGGCAACATCTGGTAAAGGGTGCACGTTTTATGGACCGTTTCCTTCCGATGCCCGACGGTATCCAGGCCAAGGGGATATGGGGAACTGACAGTGTGCTGAACCGTTATGTGGATAATGGCATTGAGCTTCCCGGAGTTTCTTTCTGGGGAGGAAATATATTGCAGGATACGGAAGGCAAATATCATCTGTTTGTGTGTGGCTGGCCCGAGAACTCTCCGAAAGGTCACATGTTCTGGTCAAACTCTACCGTTTTTCATGCGGTAAGTGACCGGCTCACGGGACCTTTTAAAATACGGAATTCCATTGGAAAAGGACATAATCCGGAAGCGTTCCGTCTGTCGGACGGCCGTATCGTGGTCTATGTTATTGATGGTTATTATATAGCGGACAGGGTGGATGACAAGGTTTGGACGTATGGAAAGTTCAGTTTTGACCCGCGTGACCGTAAAATCATAGAAGGCCTCTCCAATCTGACTTTTGCCCGTCGTCAGGATGGCTCTTATCTGATGGTATGCCGCGGTGGAGGTGTCTGGATCAGCAAAGACGGACTTTCACCCTATAAGCAGTTGACGGACAAACGGGTTTACCCGGACGTGGAGGGCCGGTTTGAAGATCCGGTGGTATGGAGGGATGATTTGCAATATCACTTGATCGTAAATGACTGGTTGGGCAGGATTGCTTTCTACCAGCGTTCCAAGGATGGAGTACATTGGGTGACGGAACAGGGAGAAGCATACATGCCGGGCGTATCATTCCATAAAGACGGAACGGTGGAGCGTTGGTTTAAATATGAGCGTCCTAAGGTTTTCCAGGACGAGAAGGGGCGTGCCGTCCAAATGAATTTTGCCGTGATTGATACGATAAAATGGAACGACCTTCCTAATGACAAACATAGTTCCAAGAACATAAGCGTTCCCTTGAATAAAGGGATGCTATTGTCCGTTTTGAATGAAAAGGAGATCACTCCGTCTACCCGTACCATTGAAGTGAAGATTGCCGCCGAAGAGGGGTTCCATCCGCAAACGGATGTGGATGTAAAGTCGTTGCGGTTCGGTTCGTTTACAGAAGTGAACTTCGGGCGTGGTTGCAAACCGGTGAAGACCAAGGTTTCGGGGGAAGACTTGATTGTGGTTTTTAATGCCGAAGGAAGTGGAATTACCTCTGGTGAGTTTGCTCCCAAAATGATAGGAAAACACAGGAATGGGAACATGCTTTACGGTTATGCCCGCCTGCCTTATGTGAATTACCGGCCGGCTTTGCTTTCTGCCCGTCGTCCTGTGTTTGATAAGGAAAAAGGGGAATTGAAAGTGGAGATACAAAACTTTGGATTGTCTGCATCGGAACCGGCGGAAGTGGAGGTGATATGTGGCGGCCATAGCTTGGGGCGGATGACTCTAAAGACATTGCAGCCTTATGAAGTAGAGTATCTGGCCTTCTCTCCGGATGCAGCCTTGGCGGATGACAAATCATCTTATGAAGTCGTATTTTTTTATGAAGGAAAAGAGGTGGAACGGAACAGATTCGGAAAAGACTGATTTAATTTGTAAGTTGACGGTTGATAACATCTTATTTTTGAGTGAAAAACGTTTGCCCAACGTATCTAATAAGAAAAATGCAAAATATGAAGAATTTATTGACCTTTTGTCTTATGGTATGCTGTGTGGCCGTACAGGCTCAATTAGTGACTTATCCCGAAGGACTGCAGACCGGTATGCCTCATAATGATGACTATACGGTTCGTGTCCGTGTGCCGGGGGGCGACTGGAAAGATCTGTTTGAGTATAATGTGCAGGTAGATATGGATAGGGTACAGGATGCTTCGATGGTACAGTTTGATATGGGCAGTCCTGTAGAAGTGATGGTGAAAAAAAATAATGGGATGATTCATGAGGTCGATATCCGTCCGCAGGCCAGGAAAGTGCAGTATGTGCAGAATAAGAATGTAATTACGTTTACGCTGGACAAACCTCAGTATCTGTCTGTGGAGTTTAATGGCGACCGCCTGCATAATCTCCATCTTTTTGCCAATCCGATGGAAACGGAGACTTACTCGGAAGAAGAGAAAGGAGTGATGTATTTCGGGCCGGGAGTGCATCGTCCCAAAGATCTGCCGAACAATCAGATAAGAATACCAGGCAATACGACGGTTTATCTGGCACCGGGAGCTGTTGTGAAAGCGAAGTTGCTGCTGGATAAAGTGGAGAATGTACGGATCATTGGGCGTGGCATTTTGGACCATCCTGTTCGTGGTATTGAAATCACTGATTCTAAAAATATAGTGATAGATGGCATAACAGTGGTCAATCCTGATCATTATACCGTATTTGGCGGAGGTGCTGAGGGGGTGACAATCAAGAACCTGAAATCATTCAGTTGTAAAGGTTGGAGCGATGGCATCGACATGATGTGCTGTCACGATGTATTGATAGACAATGTGTTTATGCGTAATAGTGATGACTGCATTGCTTTATATAATCATCGTTGGAACTGGTGGGGCGGTTCGGACAATATCACTGTACAGAATACCATTCTTTGGGCGGATATTGCTCATCCTATCAATGTAGGTGGTCATGGTGATCCGAATTCTCCGACAGGAGAGATTATTGAGAATCTGGTTTTCCGCAATATTGATATTTTGGAACATGATGAAGATGATGTGCCTTATCAGGGATGTATGGCTATAGATGCAGGCGACAGGAACAGGGTGAAAAATATATTGTTTGAGGATATTCGTGTGGAAAGTATTCAAGAGGGGAGGCTGTTTCATATCAATGTCCGTTTTAACGGGAAGTATGACAAACAACCCGGACAAAGCATTGATGGAGTGACTTTCCGTAATATTACTTATAACGGGGTGGGAGAAAACCCGTCACTGATAAAAGGATTGGACAAAGACCGGATGGTACGGGATGTGATTTTTGAGAACGTTGTGGTTAATGGGAAGAAAATGAAAGATTTAAATGGTTTTATAACCAATGAATATATTGAAAGAATTGAAGTCAAATAGTATCTTTTATGTAAATCTAGGAATATGAGGATTCTGGCATTTATTTGTTTATTAATATTATCCGGTTTGACCGGATTATATTCACAAGATACCGGCGATGTACAGGTGAAAAGTGGTTATATGAAGGTTCCGGAAGGTTCTTTGTATTATGAAGAAGCAGGTACGGGAGAGCCGCTTATTTTTATTCACGGACACTCTTTGGACCGTAGAATGTGGAATGAACAGTTCTTTAAGTTTGCAAAGCATTATCGAGCTATACGATATGATTTGCGCGGATATGGCATTTCATCCAAACAAACGGAAGATTTCCAATTTACCCATGCAGAAGATCTGGTTGCTTTGATGGATGCTTTGCATATACGGAAAGCGCATATTGTAGGTTTGTCTTTGGGGGGATTCGTTGGTGCGGATATGCTGGGATGTTTTCCGGACCGTATGTTGTCCGCTTTCTTGGCCAGCGGAAATATCCGCAAATCAAAAGGACCCAGTGAGCCGATGACAAAAGAGGAAGCGGCAAAACGGGATGAAGAAATCGCAGCACTGGAAAAGAAAGGAGTGGATGTGATGAAGAAGGAATGGTTCGAAGGACTGATGCAGTCGGGTGGAACAAGAAAAGAAAGAATGCGTGTGCCTCTGTGGGAGATGATCGATGACTGGGATGCATGGCAGCCTTTACATAAGGAGGTGAGGGTGATAATCGGACTGGATGCTTATGCAAAACTGAAAGAAAATCATCCTCAGGTACCTACTTTGATTGTTGAAGGCAGGTCACCCGGAAACAGATATTCCGATCATCCTGAGATTTTGGATTATCTTCCGAATGGAAAATTGAAAGTGCTGGATGATTGTGGTCACATGATGAATATGGAGTAACCGGAAGCATTTAATGAAGCATTGGAAGAATTTTTAAATGACTTGGAATAAAAGTGGTTGGACTGCTGAAAAAGGAAGAGGTATTTTGAGTGCTCTCTTCCTTTTTTTCGTATTATAAAATAGAGATTCCAATAATCGGATAGTAAATGAAAAAATACAATGATATGAAGAGGAAAGTATTTATAGCGGTTATGTCGCTAGTTGTTTCAGGTGGTTTGTCTGGCCAATCAGTTTATCCCGGCCAGCATTCCGGAAAATTGAAAAAAGAAACCATAGCTCCGATGCAAGTCAAGAGCTTTGATTTGAAGGATGTCCGTTTGCTGCCGAGTCGTTTTCGTGAAAATATGATGCGTGATTCTATGTGGATGGCTTCTATAGAGGTGGACAGGCTGTTACATAGTTTCCGTACTAATGCGGGTGTGTTTGCCGGTCGGGAAGGTGGTTACATGACAGTAAAGAAATTAGGCGGATGGGAATCCTTGGACTGTGAATTGCGTGGACACACCACAGGGCACTTGCTTTCTGCCTACGGCCTGATGTATGCGGCGACAGGCAGTAAACTGTTCAGACACAAAGGAGACAGTTTGGTAAGTGGTCTGGCTGAAGTACAAAACGCGTTGGGTAATGGTTATTTGAGTGCTTATCCTGAAGAATTGATTAATCGTAACATCCGTGGCACCAGTGTATGGGCACCGTGGTACACGCTTCATAAGCTTTTCTCTGGATTGATAGACCAGTATCTTTACAGTGACAATCAGAAAGCTTTGGAGGTTGTTATCCGTATGGCCGACTGGGCCTATCATAAGCTCAAACCATTGGATGAGACTACACGTCAAAAGATGATACGGAATGAATTTGGTGGAGTGAATGAGTCTTTTTATAATTTGTATGCGATAACCGGGGATGAACGTCATCGGTGGCTGGCTCAATTCTTTTACCATAATGAAGTGATTGATCCGTTAAAGGAACTACGTGATGATTTGGGTACTAAACATACCAATACATTTATTCCGAAAGTGATAGCCGAAGCTCGTAATTATGAATTGACAGAGGATGAGAACAGCAGAAAGTTATCCGATTTCTTTTGGCATACTATGATAGACCATCATACATTTGCCCCCGGATGCAGTAGTGACAAGGAACATTATTTTGATCCGGCCCGGTTCTCCAAGCATGTGTCAGGTTATACCGGGGAAACGTGTTGTACCTATAATATGTTGAAGCTGTCCCGTCATCTGTTCTGCTGGACAGCCGATGCTGCTATTGCGGATTATTATGAACGTGCTCTTTATAACCATATTTTGGGACAGCAAGATCCTCAAACCGGTATGGTGACATATTTCCTGCCCTTGCTTTCGGGTTCGCATAAGGTGTATAGTACGAAAGAAAACTCTTTTTGGTGTTGTGTGGGCAGCGGCTTTGAAAACCATGCTAAATATGGAGAAGCCATCTATTATCACAATGATAAAGGCATTTATGTGAATCTTTTTATTCCTTCGGTAGTCAATTGGCAGGAGAAAGGATTGACTCTCCGCCAGGAAACGGATTTTCCGGCAGAGGAAACCACAGTTCTGACCATAGGCACTCAAAGTCCTGTAGAGACTACGGTTTATCTTCGTTATCCTTCGTGGAGCAAGGAAGTGAAAGTCGCTGTAAATGGTAAAAAGGTGGCGGTGAAGCAGAAGCCCGGTTCATATATTGCTATCACTCGTCTATGGAAAGACGGTGACCGTATTACGGCTGATTATCCCATGCGTCTCCGTGTGGAAACGACTCCGGATAATCCTCAAAAGGGAGCGTTGGTTTATGGTCCGGTAGTGTTGGCCGGTGAACGGGGAACAGAAGGAATGCAGGCACCTGCGCCCGATTCCAATCCTGCTTTGTACAATGATTATTATACGTATGATTATCATATCCCTGTAGGACTTCGCACCACGTTAAAACTTGATGTCAAGCATCCTGAACGCAGTGTACGGCGTGTCGGTACGGAGTTAAAGTTTACGACTTCTCAAGGAGATGTGATAGAACCGTTGTACAATATTCATCGGCAGCGTTATGTGGTATATTGGGATTTGGAGAAAGAATAAATTTCATTATTAGATGAGTAAATGAATCCTTTGATTCGTATTTATATATGGTTTGACTAATCAAATGATATAGGAATATGAATAGAGGATTCGTTTTTATTTTCAGGTTGGCAGTTCATGGAATCAGAATGAAAAAGATTCTAGCCGCCTTTATTTTGGGGATGGGATGTATGTTGGCTGTTCAGGCGCAGCAACACCCTTGTGTCTATGTTGCTCCGGCGGATAGGGCGTCTGTTCTGCAAAAAGTGAAAAATGAGCCTTGGGCTGGGGAAGCCTTTGCAGCTATTCGCTCCAAAGTGGAAAAATATGTGGATCGTCATCAGACTGATCCCGAATGGATAACTTCTCGGCTGGCCATGTATTGGAAAGATGGAGAGCGCTATACTCAATGTTATTTGAAAAAACAGAATTGGGACTATGGAGAGGGGAATGCTCCTGTTCCCACTGTAAGAATGCCGGGAATGCGTACTTGGAATAAGTATGTCAATGTTCCGCTGGAGGACCGCACTCCTTATAATGAAACAGGTGATATGTGGGGAATTAATAAATTAAATCCTTCGGAGCCTTCGGTCAAAGTGCCTTATAAGGAAAGCGGGCACATGATACGGGGGAATAATGTCGAGATCTTGACATTAGCAGAAAATGCCGCTTTTGTTTATTGGGTGACAGGAGAAGAGAAGTTTGCCCGTTTTGCCACAGATATATTTAATGTGTGGTTGGTAGGGACGTATTATATGAATCCTATTTTGGACCCTGAAAAGTCGTGTGGCAGTGTCGGTGGTTGGGAACCGGGAGGTATTTGCGGCTATTATGATTACGAACAGATACATGATGATTTGGTAATGCATGCGGCAATGGCGTATGATTTTGCTTTCGATTATTTGATACGGCATCCTCATGCTCATCTGAAAGCAATTGGGAAAGATACAAAAACGGTAGCTGCCGAAGTCTTTAAGCGTTTTATCAATATAGGGCTGGTACGCGGTGGCAAATCGGGTAACTGGAATGTGAACGGGTGGAATATAATGCTGCGTCCTATGTTGGTGCTCGATCATAATGAGGCTTATGCTGACGGTAAAGGAAAAGAGTATTATTTGAATCTGCTGGTGAACGAATCTACTCCTTATCATGATGCCATTCCCGATATATTGAAAACTTACGATCGGGTGACAGGGCTGTGGCCGGAATCTCCCGGTTATTCATTCGGTACAGTGCAGTCATTGCTTGATTGGGCGGCTCCCTTGAAACGTGCCGGGATAGATATCATAGCCGGTAACCCCATTTTGCAGAAAGCTGCAATGGCTGTATTTCCTTGGATGGACGATGCAGCCAATATGGTGGTGTTCGGTGATTCACGTGGGGGAAGTGCTAATTTTCAGACGTTTGAAAATCTGCTGACTTATTATACCGGAACAGATAATAAGGAGGGGGTGGAAAAAGTGGCAAGTGCCTTGAACAAAGGGATTTCTCAAAAGAAATACTCCAGAAATAATGCCGGTTGGACAGGGCTTTGTACCTATACAGCTACCATCCCGTCTGTACGTGCAGAGAGTAATGAGCGTGCGTCTTATTCTCCCCATCATCGTTTTATTACAATGAAGAACTGGGAGGGAGATTATAAAATGATGTTCACTCTGTATGGTGGTAAAAAAGGATACCATCTCACTCCGAACGGGTTGGCTTTACAATTCTATGCGTATGGTTATGCGTTGGCTCCGGATGCAGCGGCTTATGAGTCCTATTGGAGTAAAGATCATGGATACCATCAGTCTCCTACAGGTTCTAATACGGTTTTACCCGGATATACGGAAGGAGATATCACTATTCATGCTATGGAACCTATGGTGAAGGAGGGAGAATTCGTAAATGATAGGGAATTAACTCCTTACCTCAACTTTGCCGATGTGTCTGCCGGTGAGAAAAGAAGAATGGTCGCTATGGTCCGTACTTCGGGGAATAGTGGTTATTATGTGGATATTTTCCGGTCGGACAGGGCGGATAATGATTATTTGTTCCATCATGTAGGTACTTCGATGGAAATCACTGATTCGGAAGGGAACAAGCTTCCCGGTGAGGCTTTGGAGAAGTTTGACAAGACGTGGCATGAAGGATATCATTGGTTTTCCAATCTGCATAAATCCGATTATAACCAGAATTTCATCGCTTCATGGAGTATGCCCGAAGATATAACGGCGCGTTTATGGATGGCAGGAGGTGAGGGACGTGAAATTTATCAGGTGGATGCTCCCCCGACTACAATGAATAAAGGGTTGACTCCCGGCGATATTTGTATGCCTCCTATGCCGACTCCTGCTTTGATTGTTCGTCAGGAAGGTAATAATGCTCATACTCATCCTTTTGTTTCTGTTTATGAAGCGTATAAAAAGAGTGGTCCGAATGTGCTCGGTGTAGAAGCCTTGCAGGGAGATGATGGCTCTACCGGGGTGAAGGTGAATACGGCGGAC
>ENA-ORNF01001717-ORNF01001717.1-human-gut-metagenome-genome-assembly--contig:-NODE-1717-length-18283-cov-4.279625_pt1 | contig 18283 bp, 14 predicted proteins | sample MGYA00242110_ERZ509012 | MGnify/ENA primary metagenome ERZ509012 (study PRJEB26280, sample SAMEA2338714) | human gut metagenome | biome: human gut; feature: human-associated habitat; material: faeces...
GTTTTCTACAAAGCGTTGATAATCAAATAAGATACTTCAGATTACAACAAATATAAGAAAAGGCGAGCGAAATGCAAAACAAACTTGTTTGATTTTGCAGACCTTATGGATTTGGCGGCGCGCAAAAAAAAAGACAGCCGGACTTGCTGCCCGGCTGTCGTGATATGGTGTCGTATAGATTATTTTACGATAACCTTTGTTGCTTTGTTGCCAGTGCGCACGATGTAGAGGCCTGCGGCAACATTGATGCTTGCAGAGCCGTTGACCTCGGCGTTGGCAGCCAGACGTCCGTCGGTGGTGTAGACAGCGGCGGCACCGTTGTAGTTGCTGACGAGGATTGCGCCCTCAGTGGCAGCGACAGCGGCTGTGGCGCCGTTGATTTCGCTTACGCTTGAAGTTGTAGGCTCTGGAGTGGAAACCACGTTGGTCACAGTGCCGTCCTCGTTGGTGAACGAGAATTTCACCTCATAGTTGTCGCCGTCGAAAGTGGCTACGGCGCTTACCTGTTTTGGCTCGTTGCCCACCTTCGCGTTGTCGTCGGTTCCTGAATAGATCACCTTGCCGTCTTTCTCAGTCTTTGTCAAGCCTGAAACAGTAACGTTTACAGCGTCGCCGGCAGCACGTGTGGCAGCCTGTGCCACTTTCACGTCGGCGATTGCGAGCGTGTAAGTGTGGTAGTCGGCATTCTCTTGGGTGAGGGTGAGTGTTGTTGTCTCGCCAGAGTAGATGTCGGAGCCGTTGACATTGGTGAAGTAGAAGCCTTCAAACTGCTGCGGAGCCTCGCGGAAGTAGAAGTTGTAAGTGTGTTCGAGCAAGCCGTCGACATCGGTAGCCTCTGCGTTTGCGATTGACTGCTTGTTGGTCACCTTGATGCTGATTTGCTTGTTGTCGTTGATGCTGCTCACGGTAGCCTCCTTGTCGGCTGTCAACGCCTCGTTGCTCATGATGCTGTAGTTCACGCCGGTAGGCAATGTGAAGTTTTCAACATCGTCGACAGTGATTACATAGTCAAGCGTGTTGGGGTTGAAGTCAAACGCATATCCGTCGATGCTTGCATCGGAGAGGCGAGAGAAGTAAGCGTAGCGCACGTTGTCGACGTTGATGCTCTTCTCTTCCACAGATTTGCGGCTGTCCCACGGGTAGCCGGCAGTTATGATTACGTTGGTCTTCTCGGGGGTGGCTGCTGACAGGTAGTTCAAAGGAATCTCAACAGTAGCCCAGGTGAAAGACTCGTTAAAGGCTTTGTCGCAATATGCTATGATTTCTGCCCCTTCTGATTTTGTGATATTCTGAACAGTCTCGGAAGTTACAATCGAAGGGTCGATTTGGCTCCAAATCGCACGGTCAAGATTCTCTAATTTTAACCAAGATTTAATGGTTGGATTGTATTTTCTATTGAAGATGGAGCCAGTTGCTCCGTCATCAAAAGTGGCGGGAACTTCACCGTTAAAAGAGCCTTTCCAAAGGTAAGCTATGATGTGACTGTCGCTGCTGTAATTTTGAAAATCTCCAACAATCGCATCTGGACGTCCGACGAAAGATAGCCCTCCGTATGTGCCATTCTGGGCAAACTTTTCATTAGTTGCTCTATAGCCGCCAGTTGCATTGCCGTCACCGTAATTTGCATACCAGGTGTTGCCGATGGTCAATGTTCCTAATGTTGGAATGTAGCTGGATGCTTGACCTGATTTTTTGTTTATGACATTAGCATAAGTTTTTCCATTGTCGCTCTTTTTCTGGACAAGTTCTTGGTAGGAGCCAGCCCATCCTGTAGCAAATTTGATATTTGAAGAATGCCAAGATTGAGGTTTCTCTCCTGGCTGTCCTTGATTTTGTTTTTTTTTCTGTCCATAAAATTCCTTTTGCCTTTTCCCAATTCTCGAACCCTACATTCGGGAGCTGGTATGTCTGGGCATACATAGCGGTTGCGGCGAGCAGCGCGAGACTGCCGGCAATTACTTTTTTCTTCATAATAAATAAGTATTAATCCGTTTTTTCGTTATAATTTTCAATATCTTAATCTTAATTCCCTGGCTACAACCACAGTGGGTACAAACCTAAAATTTGGGCTATTCAGGCGCAAAGTTACATATTATTTTTTAATTACATCGTTTCTGAGGAAAAATAATGCTAACTTTGCAACGATGAAGAAGATAAACAAGTATATTAAATATGTGGCGGCGCTGGCTCTGCTGCCCGTGATAACGGCGTGTTTCACCGGGATTGAGAACACCGGACGCATCACCGATCGCGACGTGGCGCGCGTGAAAGCCAACAAGCGCACAGCCGAGGAAGCACTGCTCGACAGCGTCAAGCCGCAGACCTACGGACAATGGCGCAAAGGAAAACGCTTTGTGGTTACAAGCAACGACATCAGCCTCGTGCTGCGTCCATCAGCCGACACCCTTAAAGGCCATACGCTGACATTCGCGGGGCAGGAACTGCAACGCGACATCGACAATATAGAAAAAGTGGTGATTGTGCTGTCAGACACCGACCGCCAATACCGTTACGACACCGGCAAGACCCTTGCCGAGCTGCAGCCCCTCAGCGGCTACTACGCAGTGCCGTTTCTTTCCGACCTCGACTATGTGGCGCGCGTTGACAGTCTGCTCCGTGGCCGCACGCTCTATCTGCGCACGTCGACATGGCGCCGCCGCGACGGCTCGTTTGAGACCGGTCTTCGCTACGTTCCGGTCACGGTTGAGAGCGTAACCACCGGCGATGCCGTTTATCCATTCTATGTGGCATTCGACCAAGACGGCAGGCACAGCGGAGTCATGATGTCGTCGCCCACGTCGGCGGTGAGAAATGTGACGTTCGACAAACTCTTCTCTTTCAGCGACATCCGCAACAACTACAAGCATATCCCCAATGAAAACTGGAGCTTGATTGTGCGCGGGCAGGTGGCAGTGGGGATGACAAAGGAAGAATGCACATTGTCGCTCGGCGCGCCGCAGTCGGTCGACCGCGTGCCCACACACGGCGGCTTGCTGGAGCGTTGGGTGTATGACAACGGTGTGTATCTCGTGTTTGCAGACGGAATATTGGAACGATTCAGACAATGATTGAAGTAGAATTTCTTGGCACCGGCACATCGACAGGCGTGCCGCAATTGGGATGTGAATGCGAAGTGTGCAAATCGGCCGACCCACGCGACAAACGCCTGCGCTGCTCCGCCATCGTGCGCACGCAGGGCGTCAGCCTGCTGATTGACTGCGGACCCGATTTCCGGCAGCAGATGCTCCGCGCCTCCGACCTTCACCTCGACGCGCTGCTCATCACCCACAGCCATTACGACCACGTAGGCGGCATGGACGACCTCCGCCCTTATTGCCGCGAAATCCCATTTCCAGTCTACGCCTAGCCCAACGTCGTAGCCGACATAAAAGCACGCATTCCCTACTGCTTCCGCGAGCATCTCTATCCCGGAGTGCCAACGTTTGACATGCATCCGCTGGCGGGCGAGCCCTTTGAGGTGAAAGGCGTGAGGGTGGAGCCACTGCCCGTGATGCACTACAAACTGCCGATATTCGGCTACCGTATAGGCAATCTGGCTTACATCACCGACGCCAAGACCATTCCGCCGTCAACGATGGCACGTCTGCAAGGCATTGACACATTAATAATAAACGCCCTGCGCTTCGAGCCACACCTGTCGCACATGAATCTTGAGGAAACGCTCGCCGTCGTAGCCCAGGCAAAGCCCCGCCGCGCATTGCTCGTCCACGAGAGCGACGGCATAGGGCTGCACGAAGCCACGTCGCGGCTGCTTCCGCAAGGAGTGGAACTCGCATACGACAAGGAAATTATCAGAGTGCCGTAACGGCGTGAAATTTTAATATTTGACCAAAAATGCGTATCTTCGCACTGTAATTGAAGACAGATGAATCATATAAGGAATTTTTGCATTATAGCGCACATTGACCACGGCAAGAGTACGCTTGCCGACCGACTGCTTGAACATACAAAAACAGTGATGGGCAAAGACCTGCAAGACCAGGTGCTCGACAATATGGACCTTGAGCGCGAGCGCGGCATCACAATCAAGAGCCACGCCATCCAGATGAATTACCGTCATAATGGCGAAGACTTCGTGCTGAACCTGATTGACACCCCGGGACACGTAGACTTCTCCTATGAGGTGTCGCGGTCGATAGCCGCCTGCGAGGGCGCGCTGCTGATTGTCGACGCGTCGCAGGGCATCCAGGCGCAGACCATCTCCAACCTATATATGGCAATCGACAACGACTTGGAAATCATTCCGGTGGTCAACAAGGTGGATCTCGACAGCGCAAAGCCTGAAGAGGTGGAGGACCAGATTGTCGACCTGCTCGGATGCAAGCATGAGGACATTATCCGCGCCAGCGGCAAGACGGGCATCGGAGTGCCTGAAATCCTTGATGCAATCGTGGAGCGCATCCCCGCGCCGTCGGGCGACCCAGACGCGCCGCTCCAAGCGTTGATTTTCGACTCGGTTTTCAACCCATTCCGTGGCATTATCGCGTATTTCAAAATTCTGAACGGACGCATCCGTAAAGACGACTTTGTGAAGTTTGTAAATACCGGCAAGCAGTACAATGCCGAAGAAATCGGAGTGCTTAAACTCAACCTGTCGCCGTGCAACGAACTGAGTGCCGGCAATGTGGGATATATCATAAGCGGCATCAAGACATCGCGCGAGGTGAAGGTGGGCGACACGATTACCCACGTTGCCAAGCCATGCGAGAAAGCCATCGAAGGTTTCCAGGAGGTGAAGCCGATGGTGTTTGCCGGCGTGTATCCTATAGAGACAGAGGATTTCGAAAACCTGCGCACATCGCTTGAGAAGCTGCAGCTCAACGACGCCTCTCTGACGTTCACGCCGGAATCGTCGGTGGCTCTTGGCTTCGGATTCCGTTGCGGATTCCTCGGACTGCTCCACATGGAGATTGTGCAGGAGCGTCTCGGCCGCGAGTTTGATATGGACGTCATCACCACGGTGCCCAACGTTTCGTATAAGGTGTATGACAAGAAAGGCAACGAAATGGAGGTGCACAATCCGTCGGGGCTTCCAGACCCGACACTCATTGAGCGTATAGAAGAGCCGTATATCCGGGCATCGATAATCTCGACCACCGATTTTATAGGTCCGATAATGACGCTTTGCCTTGGCAAGCGCGGCGAGCTGGTGAAGCAGGACTTCATTTCGGGCAACCGCGTGGAGCTCGTTTTCGACATTCCGCTCGGAGAGATTGTGATTGACTTCTACGACAAACTGAAATCAATATCCAAAGGCTATGCCTCGTTTGACTACCATCTGCACGACTTCCGCGAGTCGAAACTTGTGAAACTCGACATCCTGCTCAACGGAGAGTCGGTCGATGCCCTCAGCACGCTGACCCACGTCGACAACAGCGTGTCGTTCGGCCGCAGGATGTGCGAGAAGCTGAAGGAGCTGATACCGCGTCAGCAGTTCGACATCGCCATTCAAGCCGCCATCGGGGCTAAAATCATTGCCCGTGAGACGGTGAAGGCAGTGCGTAAAGACGTGACGGCAAAATGCTACGGCGGCGATATCAGCCGTAAGCGCAAGTTGCTCGAAAAGCAAAAGAAGGGCAAGAAGCGCATGAAGCAGATTGGTTCTGTGGAAGTGCCGCAGAAGGCATTCCTTGCAGTGTTGAAGTTGGATTAATAAAGATTGCCCACGGTGTGGAATTTTTCCCCATTGTGGGCAAATTTGTAGAAAAACACTTCGCTGGCGATTTTGCCTAATTATTGGCAAAACGGGAGAAAAGTAAGTAAAATACGCAAAAATAGGTATTTGGGAATCCTATATGTATACAAATTTACCTTTAAAATGCGATTGTCGGATCGGCTGCGAGGCAGTACCTTTGCATCGTAAGGATTTAATTTGTTAATCATAATTGCGTAACAAGGTTAAGCTAACACGCTCCCGGCGAAGTGATTTCGATGGGGGCGTGGTGTTTTTTAAGGAATTCAAAACATATAAACGAGTTTGGCACAAGATTTGTTCATTATAAAGTGAACAATTAAATAAGAAAAAACAACCGCAAGGTAAAAACAAGATAAAGTTATGGATAAGGGTTTATATAATCGGCTTGAGGGACTGCAGAAGCATCTTGGCAATTTTTCAATGTCGTTGACATTGAATAAGGAAGACGCAGAGGACTTGATGCAGGAAACGAATCTGAAAGTGCTCGACAACCACGACAAATATGTTGACAACACCAATTTCAAAGGTTGGGTTTTTACCATTATGCGCAACATCTTTATCAATAACTATCGTCGCGCAGCCCGCAGCAAGACGCTGATCGACACCACCGACGACCTGTATCATCTGAATCTGCCCCAGAATTCAGGTTACGATTCGCCAGAGGTGGCATACAATGTAAAGGAAATCTCCTCGGTCATCAATTCGTTCAGCGAGGAATACCGCGTTCCGTTCTCGATGTTTGTCGCGGGCTATAAATACGAGGAGATAGCCGATAAGATGAACATCCCGTTGGGTACGGTTAAAAGCCGCATCTTCTTTGCACGCAAGCGATTGAAGAACATACTCAACGATTTCAATTAAAAATATAATAATGGCAAGCATAGCCGTGGCGCATCCTTTCTGGAGGCGCCACGGCTGTAATTTTTGGCGTAAGAATGTGATAAGTCTTGTTTTTTTCGTATTTTTGCGCGAAATAGCAAGGTACTAAAAACGAATAGATGAGTAATATAATATTAGGAATAGAATCGTCGTGCGACGACACGTCGGCGGCAGTGATACGCGACGGAATCCTGTTGTCGAATGTGATAGCGAGCCAGAGCGTCCATGAGGCGTTTGGCGGAGTGGTGCCCGAGCTGGCATCGCGCGCGCATCAGCAAAATATAGTGCCGGTGGTGTCGGAGGCGATAAAACGTGCGGGAATAAGCAAGTCTGACATCAGCGCCATCGCGTTTACCGCCGGTCCGGGGCTGATAGGCTCATTGCTTGTCGGCACCTCGTTTGCCAAAGGACTTGCCACCGCGCTCGACATCCCGATGGTGTGTGTCAACCACCTGCATGGGCATGTGCTGTCGCATTTCATAAAAGAGGACGAGAGCACAGAAGTGCCAGAGTTTCCATATATGTGTCTGCTGATTTCGGGCGGCAACTCTCAGATTATCATCGTTAAAGACTACAACGATATGGAAATACTCGGGCAGACAATCGACGATGCAGCCGGAGAGGCGTTTGACAAGTGCGCCAAGGTGATGGGGTTGCCTTATCCTGGCGGTCCGCACATCGACCGTTTGGCAGCCGAGGGCGACGCAACCCGGTTTAAGTTCAGCAAGCCCCATATCCCAGGCCTTGACTACAGTTTCAGCGGATTGAAGACGTCGTTTCTCTACACCCTCCGCGACGAGGTGAAGAAAGACCCAGACTTCATAGAGAAAAACAAGGCAGACCTTGCCGCATCGTTGCAGAAAACAATCATCGACATCTTGATAGACAAGCTTGGCAAGGCAGTGAAGGAACATCCGGAAATCAAGCAGGTGGCTATCGGAGGAGGCGTGTCGGCAAATTCCGGCGTGCGCAATGCCGTTGACGAGTTCTGCCGTCGCCGCCGTCTGAAAGCGTTCATTCCCAAGCGCGCGTTTACAACCGACAATGCCGCAATGGTGGCCATTGCCGGCTATTTCAAATATCTTGACAAAAAATATTGCAGCCTCGACATCGCGCCGTTTGCACGCGTCGAAGTTTAAAAAAAGGAGGTAATTATGCAGGTTTCCATCATAGCCATCGGCGATGAATTGCTGATAGGGCAGGTTGTGGATACAAATTCAGGGATGATTTCGCGGGAGATCAACCCCGACGGATGGTCTGTGCGTTCCGTGCGCGTTGTCGCAGACGATGCCGACGAGATAAAACGGGCAATCAAGCAAGCGTTTGACGAGACCGATGTGGTGCTTACCACCGGAGGCCTCGGCCCTACGAAAGACGACATAACGAAGCCTACGCTGTGTGAGCTGTTTGGCGGCGAACTCGTCTACGACAAGGCGGTGGAGGCAAATGTGCTCGAGGTGGTGCGCAAGCGCGGGTTGAAGATAAATCCGCTGACAGCCGCGCAAGCCTATGTGCCGTCGTCGTGCCGCGTGATTCAAAACCGTGTGGGTACCGCTCCTCTGATGTGGTTTGAGAAAGACGGCAAGGTGCTCGTCTCGATGCCCGGAGTGCCGTTTGAGACCCAAGAGATGTTTTGCACGGAGGTGTTCCCGATGCTCAAGCACCGCTTTCCGCGCAAAGACGCATTGCAGCACCACACATTTATCGTAATCGGCTATTCGGAGTCGGTGCTTGCCGGCATGCTCGACGACTATGAGAAAGCGATGCCCGGCAACGTGCATCTTGCGTATCTGCCCAAGCCCGGACTGATCCGCCTGCGCCTTACCGGAACCGACACCGACGCGTCGCGTCTTGAAGCCGTCATGGCGGAGCAAAGCGACAAGCTCGCGTCGATACTCGGCAAATCGCTGATATGCAGAGAAGACAAGACCATAGCGCAGATACTTGGCGACATGCTGCGCGACAAAGGCTATACGATGGCGACGGCAGAAAGCTGTACGGGTGGCAATATAGCGCACGAGATAACGCAGGTGGCAGGCAGCTCAGACTACTACAAAGGTTCGGTTGTCAGCTATGCCAACGAGGTGAAGGAAGGGCTTCTCGGCGTTGACGGCACCGCACTGGCGACGGAAGGCGCGGTCAGCGAGCCGGTGGTGCGTCAGATGTCGGAAGGCGTTTCGCGCGCACTCAATACAGATTGCGCGGTGGCGACATCAGGAATCGCCGGGCCAGGCGGCGGCACCGCAGACAAGCCCGTCGGCACAGTATGGATTTCCGCCACTAAGCGAGGTCAGACCGAGAGCAAATGCTATCATTTTGCAGGAAATCGCGACCGCGTAATCAACCATGCCACAACAATGGCTCAAATAATGCTGATAAAAATGCTAATCAACTAATTATTTTGCGAAAAATGACTGAAAAATTTGGTTAGTATACAAAAAATCGCTTACTTTGCACTCTGTTTTGAGGATAATCAATTGAAAATTAATAAAATTAATTATAGCCATGTCAAAAGTTTGTCAAATTACAGGCAGAAAAGCGGCCGTAGGTAATAATGTTTCTCACTCAAAGAGAAGAACAAAGCGCAAATTTGAGGTCAACCTTTTCAACAGAAAATTCTTCTGGGTTGAGCAGCAAATTTGGATTCGTCTTACTGTTTCTGCAGCAGGACTCCGTACAATCAACAAAATCGGTCTTAACGCTGCAATCAAGCAGGCAGCTGAAAAAGGTTACTTAACAAGCATTAAAACAGTAGAATAAAATGGCAAAGAAAGCAAAAGGTAACAGAGTGCAAGTCATTCTCGAATGCACAGAGCACAAAGACAGCGGTATGCCGGGTACTTCTCGCTACATCACTACTAAGAACCGCAAAAATACAACAGAGCGTTTGGAGTTGAAGAAATACAACCCAATCCTTAAACGTGTAACAGTACATAAAGAAATCAAATAAAATAGTATACAGCTATGGCAAAGAAAACAGTCGCAACCCTTCAAACTGGAGAGGGACGTACTTACAGCAAGATTATCAAAGCTGTCAAGTCTCCGAAAACAGGTGCCTACGTATTTAAAGAAGAGATGGTGCCTAACGATGCTGTAAAAGAAGCGCTCAACAAATAATTCGAAGAATATATTTTTCCTATCAATAGACAGAGGCTCCCGGACTTGTCCGAGGGTCTCTGTTGCTATTGTTGCCCAACCGTTGCCGCAGGCGTCGCGTGGACATCGCCGCTGGCGTGGGGATGCGCTCCGGTAGTAGTGTACCTCCGGCACGCTGATTGCAGGGGGCATGTCGAATCCCGGCACGCTCTGCTGCGCTCGCGTACCAGGTTATGGCAGAGTGTCGTCGCTCCGCGACGATAGCCAGCCAACATTGCCATCGTCTCATGGTGCAGGGTTTTGACAGATTCCGCATTTCCTGACTTTGAGCCAGATTTCAGACTGGTTTTTGTTGAAATTTAACAACTTTGAGTGAAACAAATCGTGTTGAAATTGTTCTATAAGTAGCGGTGATAAATATTTGTGGGCTTAGGAAATTGCTATTATGGCATAAAGCATTATCTTTGCATAAGATAGGCTGCATCTTGGCAAAACAATATCAAGCAAGCTTGAATGTTTTGCACTCGATTTGCACTATCTTTGCATAAGACAGGCTGCGGTTCGGGAAAGAAAACAGAGCAAGCTCATTTCTTTCCGCTCACCTTGCACTATCTTTGCATAAGATAGGCTGCATAGCTCAGAAATTGAAGAAAAAGAGAATAACTAACAATAAAAGAAAATAATGACTAACGACGAACTATTGAATCTTATAGTTGAGGGAATTCAAGAACGCAAAGGAAAAAATATCACACATGTGGACTTGACAGGACTTGAATATGTCTCTACAGAACATTTTATCATTTGTCAAGGCACATCCACGATGCAGGTTTCTGCCATCGCCGACTCTGTGCGCGAATATGTTCAGGAGAAATCGGGAGTTAAGCCCTTCAACTATGACGGCTACCGCAATTCGCAATGGATTGTTATAGACTACGGCACGATTTATGTGCACGTGTTCCTTCCGGAATACAGGGAGTATTACAATCTTGAGCAGCTGTGGAACGACGCCGAGATAAAAGAAATCCCAGATATTGATTAAGCGATAGATAAAAAATGGACAATAAGAAAAAGCAATTTAAAGGATTCCGATTCAGCATATTCTGGATGTATGCCATCATCGGTATGGTTCTGATGGGGTTGTTTTACTTCAACGACTCCTCTGCAGAAAAACCGATGAATTGGCAACCGGATTTCAAGAAGCTTCTTGTGGAGGGCAATGTCAAGCATATGTGGGTGTATGCCGGCGACAATAAACTTGAGGCTGAGTTGACCGAGGCAAGCGCCAAGCAGGTGTTTAAAGACATGGCAAAGGTCAATTACAGCAAGGCAAGAGTCGTTGTGCAAGTGCCTCACAATGTGTTTGAGGACCAGATGAAGAGCATCCCTTACACCGGAATCCTTGAATATGAATCGGGCAGTGGAATCGCAGGGTTCTTGTGGTCGTTCGGCCCCGTAATCCTGTTGATTGTGTTCTGGTTCATCCTGATGCGCCGCATGTCGAGAGGCGGAGGCGACGGCTCGGGCGGCGTGTTCAACATAGGCAAGACAAAGGCGCAGCTTTTCGACAAGGAAAAGGGTACCAACGTAACGTTCAAGGACGTGGCAGGACTGCAGGAGGCAAAGACCGAGGTTGAGGAGATTGTTGAATTTCTGAAAAACCCTCAGAAATTCACTAATCTTGGAGGAAAGATACCCAAGGGCGCCTTGCTTGTAGGCCCTCCAGGAACCGGAAAGACGCTGCTTGCAAAAGCCGTGGCAGGCGAGGCCAACGTGCCTTTCTTCTCATTGTCGGGTTCCGACTTTGTGGAGATGTTTGTTGGCGTTGGCGCGTCGCGAGTGCGCGACTTGTTCAAGAAAGCCAAAGACAAAGCGCCGTGTATCATATTCATCGACGAGATCGACGCCGTGGGACGTGCCCGCGGAAAAAACCCCAATATGGGCTCTAACGATGAGCGCGAGAACACGTTGAACCAATTGCTCACCGAGATGGACGGTTTTGGCACCAACAGCGGTATCATTGTGCTTGCCGCAACAAACCGCGTCGACATTCTCGACAAGGCTTTGCTTCGTGCCGGACGTTTTGACCGTCAGATTTATGTCGACCTTCCGGATTTGAACGACCGCAAGGAAATATTCATGGTGCATCTGCGCGATGTCAAGATTGCTCCGGATGTGGATGTCGACCTCCTTTCGCGCCAGACACCTGGATTCTCGGGCGCCGACATTGCCAACGTGTGCAATGAGGCCGCTCTTATAGCGGCGCGCCGCAGCAAGGAGTTTGTTGAGAAGCAAGACTTTATGGATGCGGTTGACCGTATTGTCGGAGGCTTGGAGAAACGCTCTAAAATCACGACAGAGGAAGAGCGCGAGTCGATCGCCACCCATGAGGCAGGCCATGCCACAATAAGCTGGCATTTGAAATATGCCAATCCGCTGATCAAAGTAACCATTGTGCCGCGCGGCAAGGCTCTCGGAGCCGCCTGGTATCTGCCAGAAGAGCGTCAGATCACGCCAGAGCAGGCGTTGCTTGACGAGATTTGCTCGTTGCTTGGTGGTCGTGCAGCAGAAGACTTGTTTCTCGGCTGCGTGTCGACAGGAGCGCTCAACGACCTTGAACGCGCGTCGAAACAGGCGTATGCCATCGTGGCATATTATGGAATGAGCAAGTCGTTGCCAAATGTAAGCTACTATGACTCGACAGGTCAGGACTATATGTTTGCAAAGCCTTACAGCGAGGACCGTGCCCGTATGATTGACGCGGAGGTTACGCGCGTGCTCTCGGAGCAGTATGAGCGAGCAAAACAGATATTGAAAGAATATGAGGGCGGACATCATCAGTTGCGCGACTTGTTGCTTACGCGTGAGGTTATCTTCACAGAAGACGTGGAGCATATCTTCGGCAAGCGCAAATGGGCGTCGCGTGCGGATGAGATAATCAAAGCCAACGAGGAGAAAGAGCGTCAGCGCAGCATCGCTGCCGGCGACGCAGACAAATCGGAGACCGACAGTCTGAGCGATCCCGACGATTCTGCCACTCCGCCGCCCGTGCCAGAAGAAGAAAAATAACAGTTGACAAACAAGGGGATGGCTGACCGCAGAAAGTCGGCTTTCCTCTTTTTTAAATTTATAAGTATATGAAAGTTAGATTCAGCTTGATAATGGCGATTATAGGCATAGTGCTTGCCTCCTGCGGCGACGACAACGATTCGGAGAAGTGGCTGACGGGCAAATCGCAGAATTTTTCGATAAACAGCAATCTCCGCAGGGAGACCTTGCCGGTGTTGAAGGCTCGTGACGTGTGGACAGCGACCGTGGGCTACGGCACGTCGGACCAGGGGTGGCTCACGCTTGACAAAACGGAAGGCGAAGCGGGAACTGTAGAGCTGACAGCGTTTATCGCCGCCAACACAACGAAAAAATACCGCTCGGCAACGGTGACTGTCACGTGCCACAAAGAAACGGTGAAATTCCAGTTCAGCCAGGCAGGCATGACTGGAGGCGACGAGCCTAAGCCATCGGTGTCGGCGCGTGTTGCCAAGATAGAAATGACAAATTTTGACAGAGAAATGAACGTGGTTTATGAGGAGTCGCTTGCGTTTAGATATTCAGGCGATGTGATTGTCGGAGCAGACTATCATAGCCGCGACAAGGTGGCATTGACAGAGAGCGACGTGGTTGTGACCATCGACCGCAGCCAATCTGGTAAATGCGTGTATACAATGAAAGAAACCGGTATGCCCGACGAGGTGGTCAATGCCACGCTCGACGATTTGAAACGCATTGTGTCGGTAGGCGATATGCAAATGACATACGGCGTCGAAGGCTTTCTTGCAAAGCGCACAAATGGAGAGTCGACCTGGCTTTATGATGTAGACGTGAAAAGCAACCTTTTCATTGTCACAACCGATAAAAGATTGGTCTATCAGTTTGACCCGGCATTGCCGTTGCGCGACGACTGCAACATCGACGTCAACTTTATAGCGATGATGACAATGACGTCGCGCGGCATGCTCAAATATGCGGTGCTTGCCGAGAAGGGCAATTTCGGCAAGATGCTGCCTTATGTAATCTATAAAGCCGCTTCGGGAAAAGAGTCTTATGTCTTTTCTCCGCAGATTGATTCAGCCAAGACGTTAACGTCGCTTGATTTCGCCCATCGTTACAACGACCTTCCTTACGAGACACAGAAACGTTGTGTAATAACCTACGTTGACTGACGATAAAGATTTAAAAAACGGGAGGCGGTGCTGAAATTTCAGTGCCGCCTCCCGCGTTTATGTTTTGTTGTGTTGAGTGGGCAAACAATATGCCCGCAAAGACAGTTACTTTGCAGTGTAAAGATAAAAACACAAAGTCATGGAAGCAAAAACCTACTATGAGAAGACTCTCTCAAACAATGATCCTATTTTCGATGAGGCACGCCGCATAGGCGGCAGCCTTTGCAAAGCGGTTGGTAAGGCGACGTGGTTTGTCAAAGACTATCTGCAGTGCTTTCTGCTCAGCGCCCTTTTTGATTTACTGCCTGTTAAGGCGAAAAAAGACGCAACGGCTGGGGAAAGAGGCTTGAATTATGCAATGTCGACAATCATTGCATTGCTTGTGGTTGGAAGCGTAGTACAAATTTATTTGCTGTTATTTATGTAATTAGTGCCTTGAATATGGTGCTGTGGAAACGCAAAAAGGCAACCGCACATTTCTATGCGGTTGCCTTTTTATCAGTATGATGATAGGGCTTTTATTTGTTTCGGAACACGAATTGGTCACCGTCGGCGTCGATAACGATAGACTTGTCTTTCGTAACGTTTCCGGCAAGAATGTCTTTCGACAAGCGGTTGAGAATCTCACGCTGGATGACACGCTTGACCGGACGTGCGCCGAATTCAGGGTCGTAGCCTTCGTCGGCAAGCAAGGAGAGCGCTTTGTCGGTAATGTCGAGCTCTATGTCGTTTTTAGCGAGCATACGGCGAGCATTGTTGACTTGGAGAGCCACAATCTCCTTGATTTCGGATTTCGACAGAGGCGTGAACATTATAATCTCATCAATACGGTTCAGGAACTCCGGACGGATTGTCGACTTCAACATCTCAAGCACCTGGTTCTTGGTGGTTTCGACGGTCTCAGCCTTGTTTGCGTCGGTCATCTTCGAGAAATTCTCGCGGATGAGCTGCGAACCCATGTTTGAGGTCATGATGATGATTGTGTTCTTGAAATTGACCGTGCGCCCCTTGTTGTCCGTCAGCCGTCCGTCGTCGAGCACCTGAAGCAAGATGTTGAACACGTCGGGATGCGCTTTCTCAATCTCATCGAAGAGCACCACAGAGTACGGTTTGCGCCTTACGGCCTCCGTCAGCTGTCCGCCTTCCTCGTATCCAACGTATCCGGGAGGAGGCCCGATGAGCCTTGACACCGAGAACTTCTCCTGATACTCGCTCATGTCGATACGCGTCATCATATTCTCGTCGTTGAACAGATAGTCAGCCAAAGCCTTTGCCAATTCCGTCTTGCCCACACCGGTGGTTCCGAGGAATATGAAAGAACCGATAGGGCGGTTGGGGTCGTTAAGTCCGGCACGTGAGCGGCGCACGGCATCAGCGATAGCCGAAATCGCCTCGTCCTGTCCCACAACCCGTTTGTGCAGTTCTTCCTCGAGATGGAGCAGTTTCTCCTTCTCGCTTGTCACCATCTTCGCCACAGGTATTCCCGTCCATCTCGATACGATGTCGGCAATATCCTCAGCGTCGACTTCCTCCTTTATCAGCGATCTGTCGCCCTGCATGTCGTGGAGTTGCTGCTGCAATTGCTTGTTTTCATCCTCCTTGTTCTTGATGCGGGAGTAGCGTATTTCAGCCACCTTTGCATAGTCGCCGTCGCGCTCAGCCTTGTCGGCCTCGAATTTGAGCTGCTCAATGTCGATTTTGTTCTGCTGAATTTTGTTTATCAGCTCCTTTTCGGCTTTCCATTTAGCCATGTAGCTCTTCTCTTCCTCGCGCAGGTCGGACAGCTCCTTCTCCAAACCTTTCACTTTGTCGGATTCGCCCTCTTCGCGTTTGATTGCCTCCCGCTCGATTTCGAGTTGAGAGATTTTGCGGATAATTTCGTCAAGAGCCTGTGGCACAGAGTCAATTTCGATTCTCAATTTAGAGGCAGCCTCATCAATAAGGTCAATTGCCTTGTCGGGCAGGAAACGGTCGGTTATATAGCGTTCAGAAAGTTGCACGGCGGCAATTATCGCCTCGTCCATGATACGCACTTTGTGATGGTTCTCATAGCGTTCCTTCAGACCACGCAGGATGGCGATGCTGCTCAGCTCGTCAGGCTCGTTGACCATGACAATCTGGAAACGACGCTCCAACGCTTTGTCCTTCTCGAAGTACTTCTGATACTCATCGAGCGTTGTCGCACCGATGCTCCTCAAGTCACCCCTTGCCAAAGCCGGTTTTAGGATATTTGCGGCATCCATGGCGCCTTCGCCCTTTCCTGCACCGACAAGCGTGTGTATCTCATCGATGAAGAGGATAATCTCGCCGTTGCTTTTGGTCACCTCGTTGACGATTGCTTTCAGACGTTCCTCAAACTCACCTTTGTATTTGGCACCAGCCACAAGCGCACCCATATCGAGTGAGTACAATTGTTTGGTTTTCAAGTTTTCAGGCACATCGCCACGCACAATCCGTTGAGCCAGACCCTCGGCGATAGCCGTTTTGCCGGTACCAGGCTCGCCCACAAGAATAGGGTTGTTTTTCGTGCGTCGGCTAAGAATCTGCAGCACACGTCGTATCTCGTCGTCACGGCCTATCACAGGGTCGAGTTTTCCACTGCGGGCACGCTCGTTAAGGTTGATGGCATATTTGCTCAAAGCGTTGTAGGAATCCTCCGCGCTTTGGCTCGTAGCCTTCTCGCCCTTTCGCAGTTCTTTTACCGCAGCCTCAAGATCCTGTTCGGTCACGCCGTTGTCTTTCAGTATTGTCGACACTTTGGTGTTGACCTTCAGGAGCGCTATAAGAATAGCCTCCAATGTCACGTATTCGTCACCGAGCCGCTTTGCGCAGTCGATGGCTTTCAGCAACACATCGTTTGACTCGCGCGACAGGTAAGGTTCGCCGCCGCTCACCTTTGGCAGAGCCGACAGCGCCTTGTCGAGTTGCATCGCAACCAGTTGCTGGTTTACGCCGAGCTTCTGGAAAACGAATTTCACAACCGACTCGCCTTTGTCGAGCAAAGCCTTCAGCAGATGCTCCGGCTCAATGGCCTGGTTGCCGTTCTGCTGAGCGGTCTGTACAGCCTGCTGTACGACCTCTTGCGATTTGATTGTAAAGTTGTCAAAATTCATAATGTATATATTTATTTGGTTTATACGTAATTAATAAAATTCAGCCATCAAGTCAGCAATCCTTGTGCCACATGCTTATTTCTGCTATTTTGTCAGAGCGAAGGTGCAATTTTGTCGTAAAAACGAATGATTATGCGCTACATCTTGCCGTTTCAGTCGCTTACTTTCGCAGAATTTGCTTAATTTTGTAGTTTGAAATAAAATGGCTCGAAAAATATGGATTTTGAACTGCAAAAAGAGGATTTGAACAGCAACGCGCGAGCGGGACTCATAACCACTGCGCACGGCACTATAGAGACCCCGATTTTCATGCCGGTTGGCACAGTGGGGTCGGTCAAGGCTGTGCATTTCCACGAACTTGAAAACGACATCAAGGCCCAGATAATCCTGGGCAACACATATCACCTGTATCTGCGTCCGGGAATGGACATCATAGAGAAGGCTGGCGGACTGCATAAGTTCAATGGCTGGAAGCGTCCGATTCTTACCGACAGCGGAGGATTTCAGGTGTTTTCCCTTTCCGCCAACCGGAAACTGAAGGAGGAAGGCGCGTATTTCCGTTCACACATCGACGGCTCGAAACATCTGTTCACGCCAGAGGGAGTGGTCGACATACAGCGTTCCATCGGTTCCGACATAATGATGGCGCTTGACGAGTGTCCGCCGGGCGATTCCGACTATCAGTATGCCAAAAAGTCGTTGGCGTTGACTCTGCGCTGGCTGCGCCGCGGATGGGACCACTATAAGGCAACCGACGGCAAATATGGCTACAGTCAGGCATATTTTCCGATTGTGCAAGGCTGTGTCTATAAAGACCTTCGTCAGGAGTCGGCCAAGTTTGTCGCCGATCTTGGTGCCGACGGCAATGCCATTGGCGGTCTGGCAGTTGGCGAGCCTACGGAGAAGATGTATGAGATGATCGAGATTGTCAATGAGATACTGCCAAAAGACAAGCCCCGTTATCTTATGGGAGTCGGTACGCCAGCAAATATTCTCGAGGCAATCGAGCGCGGCGTCGACATGATGGACTGCGTGATGCCTACGCGCAACGGACGCAACGGAATGCTTTTCACCAAGAATGGCATAATGAATATGCGCAACAAGAAGTGGGCAGACGATTTCTCGCCGATAGAGATTGACGGCGCGTCGGAGGTTGACCGTATGTATAGTCGGGCTTATCTCCGCCATCTATTTGTTAGCCAGGAGATTCTTGCCATGCAGATTGCGTCGATCCACAATCTTGCATTCTATCTGTGGCTTTT
>ENA-ORNF01001718-ORNF01001718.1-human-gut-metagenome-genome-assembly--contig:-NODE-1718-length-18274-cov-5.254515_pt1 | contig 18274 bp, 12 predicted proteins | sample MGYA00242110_ERZ509012 | MGnify/ENA primary metagenome ERZ509012 (study PRJEB26280, sample SAMEA2338714) | human gut metagenome | biome: human gut; feature: human-associated habitat; material: faeces...
CTGCCGTTGTAGACGATGTGGTTGTAGGAGTCGGTGTCCTCGTCATAGGCATAGAGGTAATACTCCTTGCGGTAGATCTCGTTGTTGTTGAGCCGGTAGTCGAAGCTGAAGAGCCCCTTGGCCGTGAGTCCCTGAAGGGCGGGTGCGAAGGCGCCGAAGTCGAGGTTCAGCGCAGCCGACGACTCGAAGAACTTCTGGTCGTACTTGCGGTATCCGGAGATGTCCGAATCCATCATGGCGATGGTATTCTGCTGCAGGTCGAGACCCTCGTAGTTGAGCATCGTGTTCTCGGGATCGGCATAGGCGGGGTAGAGCACGCCCTGCTTCCAGTAGTTGCGGATGATGTCCACCGAGCTGGTGTAGGGGGTGTTGCGCTGGTCGGCGATGCCGCTGATGTTCAGGTCGAAGGTCAGGCCTTTCGCGATCTTCGTACTGAGGTTCGAGCGGAGGTTGATCTTGTCGTAGTTGAGGTCGCCCGAGCGGAAGAAGCCCTCCTGGTAGAAGTAGCCCATGCTGACGTAGTATTTCGTCTTCTCGGTTCCTCCCGAGATGCTGATGTCGTGCTGCGTCTGGGGCGAGAAGTCGGAGAAGAGCAGCGAGTTCCAGTCGGTGGTCCGGCGGGTGCCGTTGCGGAAAGCCTCGAAATCATCCTCGGTGTAGATGATGCTGCCGCCGTCCACCTTGTTCATCGACTGCTCGTTGTAGAGCGTCATGGCCTCGTAGGCGTTGGCCAGCTTGGGCATCTTCGAGGGGACCTGGAAGGTGAACGAGCCGTTGTAGGAGACCTTGGCCTGTCCTTCCCGGCCCTGCTTCGTGGTGACGAGCACCACGCCGTTGGCGGCGCGCACACCGTAGATGGCGGCCGAGGCGTCCTTCAGCACCGAGACATCCTCGATGTCGTTGGGATTGAGTCGCTGGAACTCCTCCGTGGTGCGGGGAATGCCGTCGATGATCACCAGCGGGGAGCCCATGCCGCGGATGTCGAACGAGTTGCTGAACGTTCCGGGTTCCGAGCTCTTCTGCCACACGCGCAGACCGGCCACACGTCCGGCCAGCATGTTCTGCGGGTTCTCGTTCTTGGTCTGGATCATCTCGGAGCCTTTCACGCCGGCGACGGCTCCGGTGACCGAGCCGCGCTTCTGTACGCCGTATCCGACGACGACCACCTCGTCGATCGAGGTCTTGTCCTCTTCCATGACGACGTTGATGATGCTCCGGCTTCCGATCTCGATATCCTGGGTCTTCAGGCCGAGGAATGCGAATTCGAGGGTTCCGTCGGCCGGGGCCGTGATCGTGTAGTCACCGTCGATGCCGGTCGATACGCCGGTCGTGGTGCCCTTGACGAGGACCGATACGCCGATGAGCGGTTGGTTTTCCGCATCGGTGACCCGGCCCTGTACGGTGACGGCCTGCTGCGCCGACGCCATGTACGGGACGATCAGGCATAGCAGTGCCGCGATAAGGACTCGCAGCGAGCCCGTTTTGCGTTTGTTCGTATTCTCCATGACTAAGGGTTATTTGGGTTAGGGTTATTTTTCGGCTTCATAGGCGGCCAGTACGGCATATTCCGCGGCATAGGCGAACGTGAAGAGTGCTGCTACGGCGTTGTGGCCCTGATCGCGGCTCCAGCCGACGAGCAGGTTCACCGGAAGCATCGAGTCGTAGAGGAAGTTGTCGTAGGCGTAGTCGAGGTTCTTCTGGAACGTGTCGAGGTACTCGGCCGTCTTCTCGGGGTAGCAGGCATATGCATCGGCCCAGCCGCGCATCAGCACGCCGTTGAACCAGTTGTTGTTGCCCGTGAAGGCATAGGTGTAGTATCCGGCGACGGTTGCATCCTTCTTCGCGAAGTAGGCGAACGTGTCGTCCGAGAGCTCCTTCAGGTCGTCGAGATAGACCTGCTGCTGCGTGGCACGGTAGAGGTCGGCAGCTCCCGAGATCATCGTACCGCTGTTGTATGAGTAGGCCTCTCCGGTGTATCCGGCCATGTTGGCGTGCTTGCGGTAGTAGACTCCGTCGATGAGTTCGAGCTGCACGCCTTCGCCCAGATCCTTGTCGCCGGGGTTGAGCGGCGTGCCGGGGTTATGCATCATGTCGGCATAGACGCCGTCGTCGCGGCGCAGGTGGTTCTTCTGCCAGGCGTAGACGCGCTCGGCGAAGTCGAGGTAGTAGTCGCTTTTCCGGACAGTCTTCGTCTTGCGGCTGCGGTCCGTGTCGATATAGAGGTAGGTGATCTCGTCATTGCGGTCCTTGTAGATCTCATGCAGCCAGACGAGCGGACTGACGATCGGGCCGTTGCTGCACGAGTGCTTCGTCGAGTATCCGGGGCCCCAGGTGATTCCGCCGTATTCGACCCCGTTGTCGTCGAGCGTCGAGTCCCATCCGTCGAGCACATAGCCGGTCAGGTATTCGGCCTCGGTCAGGAATTTCTCGTCGCCGGTGAGTCGGTAGGCATTCAGCAGCTCGCGGATGAGCCACATCTGGTCGTCGTATACGTTCATGATTCCCGATACGTCGGCTGTCCCCATGTCGCCGCTGCTGCGGTTCACGGCGTAGACGGTCCACTCCTTGGTCTGGGTGTAGGAGGTCAGCGTGAAGGTGCCGCGGTAGAATCCGGCGTTGAGGTAGAGTTTGTCGAGCAACTCCGCATAGCGGGAGTAGTGCTGGTCGTAGAGCGTTGCGTCGCCCCGGTTGCGGAGGGTTTTCAGACCGTCGATGACGGCATTCACGGCCTCGATGCAGCTCGTGTAGACCCAGACGCTTCCGGTCCCTTCACGTGTGTCGGTGTAGGGATTGTACTTCTCGGCGAGGGTCATGTTGTTGCCCTCGAAGTAGTTCTCCACGGCGGCATCGGTCAGCTGCATGGCGCGCAGCAGGTTCTGCTCCGGGAGGTTGTCCGCCGACACCGGGTTGTGGTTGCCCTTGTAGTTGTAGTTGCTTTTGAACTCCTCCTTGCTGCAGGCCGTTGTCAGCAGCAGCGAGCAGAGAACGGTGGTAACGATTTTTTTCATGGTGGTTTTTTAGGTTTGTATCCCTCCGCCGCCGGCCGGACCGCAGGTTGGGGCGGTCCGGACGACGTACGGTTACGGGATGCGGAATTAGTTCAGATCGATGCTGTAGAGGCAGAGCTTGCTCTCGTCGCCGTTGGCCTCGCCTTTGTAGACGCCGAGCACCAGCACTACATCCTTCCCGTCGAATTGCGAGAGATCGTAGGTGAAGGTAGCATAGTCGTTCGGTGCGGAGGTCGTTCCGGCGTTGTTTGCAAACTTCCAGCAGCCGTCGGCAGCCGCCTCGGCCGTGGTGGCGGTGTATTCGGACGGGGCGATCGCCGTGGCGTTGCACGACTCGTCGATGGCCGTCAGTTTGAAGTAGGTGCAGTTGTCGCTGAACGTGCGGGTCTTCAACGTCAGCCGGTTCTGCCCGGCTCCGATGGCGAACTTGGCATAGAGGTAGGCCTCCGGCTCACGGGTGTTCACCGAGGCATCGCTGCCGCGGGTCTTGATCAGGTAGCCCTCCGAAGGGAATACCTCGGGGTCCTTGTGGAGCGGCACAAACGACCATTCGGCGGCCACATGCCCCGTGTTGCGCCAGTCGCGGTAGGCATCGACGTAGTTGTCGCGGCTGCCCGAGATCTTGCTGATTCCGGTGAACGACCTCTTCGTATGGGGCATCGTCGAGCGCACCATCTCCTCGGTGAATTTCCAGTTGTCGAGTCCGGCTACGGGCGTTCCGGGGAGCCAGTCCCACATGTTGCCGTCTTCGATCTGCGTCTTGGCGAAGGCGATGCGGCGCAGGACGAGCTGGTTGTAGAAGTCGCCGGTCTGGGGACGGAAGATGCCGATGCCGATCACGATCTCCTTGCCGATGTACTTGCTCAGGTCGAATACCGAATTGACATAGGCCTCGGAATTGACCGTCCGCACGTCGTCCACCGTTTCACGGACGGGCTGCGCCGCCGAGAGGTCCACGACCTGTACCCCATAATATACGGGCTTTTCGGCTGTAGCTCCGTGGGTACGGATCTGGAGCGTCATCGTGCAGTTGTCCTCGGTGATGAGTTTGCTGCCGAAGACCCACGAGTCGAAGTTCTCGAGGTCGGCCGGGTTGCTCTGGTCGTCCGTCGAGTTGTGGATCTGGAGCGTCGTTCCCTCGTTCTGCTCCTCCCACTGTCCGCGGAAGTCGAGCGTACACATGTAGTCGCAGGCCCAGTCCCAGTGGGGGTACATCTCGGCGTTGCGCCCTCCGCGGTATTCGTTGTAGTACCACTTGTCAGCCGAACGGAGGTCGTAGGCCGTCAGGTCGCCGATCAGCGCCTCGCCGCCGATTTCGATGTTTATGGTCGCCACCTCGTCCACGAAGTCCGAGGTTGTGATCTGCACCGTCTCTGTGGGGTATCCCTGCTTGGCGAAGGTCACCGTATAGTCCGAAAGGGCGAGGTTCTCGAAGAGGAACGCACCGTCGTCTCCGGTAGTTGCCGACTGCTGGTTGCTCAGCGTGACCGTTACTCCGGCAAGCGGGGCTCCGGCATTCCGGCCGTCGGTCACCGTTCCCCGGATCGTGGCGTTGGCGTATTCCATCTCGGCATTGAGGTTTGCGGCGACGCCGTCGGTAAAGCGTGCTTCCGTGATGGTGATGCTCACGCTCTGGTAACCCTCCTTCATGAAGGTCACGATGTGCGAGCCGCTGGCCGGAGCCTGTTCGAGGGTGTAGGTTCCGTCATCGGCGGTTTGTGTGGAGAGTTCGGTCTTCTCCACGCGGACGGTCACTCCGGCAAGCGGTTGGCCGAAGTTGTCGGTGACCGCTCCGGAGAGGGTTCCGGTCTTGCCCGTGTCGCCCGCTCCGTTGGAGTCGTCGTCACTGCAGGCCACAGTCCCGGCAGCCAGGCTTCCCAGCGCGGCTGCGCATACGAAATTCCGTAAGAGTCTTTTTAGCTTCATGCTTGGGTTGGTTTTAATGGTTAATGATCTATTTTGAATCGTAGAAATTCGCAGGTTCGGACTCCGGTTACTGAAAATTTTAAGAACCGCCTCGGAGCTTCAAGGGGCTCCTTCCCGGTTTCAGCAGTCAAAATTAAAGAGTACCCGGTTAGTTAAAAGGTTAAAATCGGGTTAAAACCGGAAAAAAATCATTAATCCGGCAAATTTTAATATTTTGGCGCGTGCTTGATTTTATTGTTGTAAATCAATATATTAAGCTGTTTGCGTGTCGTTCGGCTCTCTGCTTTTGCCTTTTTTGACCGATGCCTCTTGGTTGTATTGTCCGTTGTCGGATGTCGGAAAAACGTAGTCGGAAGCATCGATGGAGTGGGTCCGATATTTTTATTTTTCCGTTTATTGAGTATCTTTGTGACGTTGTGGATCGGACTCCGGAGGTTGGATGCCGTCCCAGGACATACCCCATCAGGAAGCGTATGAGACCCGCGAGGTTTGTTTTTACCATTATATATTTATTGGGCGTGGTGTTGTCGCCGGCTCTTGTCCGCGCCCAGGGACTGCGTTTTCGTGACAGCGAGGCCCCGATCGACCAGCGTACCTCCTATACGGTCTTTTCGCGACGGCCTCCGACCTATTCGGGCCGTTTCGATCTGGAGTTCGACCTTTCGCTCTATCCCGAGAAGAAGATCGGCTATATCCTCCGTGTCAAGAACGACGCCGATCACCGAATCTACAATCTCTTCTACGACGGACAGGGGTCGCAGATCCTCTTCCGGCTCAACGACGAGGGGCGCAGCAGCCTGATCACCGCCTCGATCGATCCGCGGGAACTGACCGATGTCAAGTGGTTCCGGATGAAACTGACGTTCGACCTGGAGCGAGATTCGATCGGGCTTGCAATCAATAACCGCACGTTCGGGGCTTCGGGTGTCGCCATGAGCGACCGCTGTCGTCCGGCGGTGGTTTTCGGACGCAGCGACCACATCATCGACGTCCCGTCGTTTGCCATCCGCAACCTCTCCATCGGTGACACCCGCTGCATGTTCTTCGCCCTTTCGGAGAGCCGCGGGGAGGTGGTTCACGATGAGCGGGGTCGGGCCGTCGGTCGGGCCGTCTGTCCCCTGTGGCTCATCAACGACGTCTATCATTGGCGGTTCCTGGCATCGTTCTCCTCTTCGGGCGTGGCCGGTGCGAACTACAACCCCCGCAACAAGGAGTTTTACTATTTCAATCGGGATACGCTTTTCATCTACGACATCCGTACCGGCCAGACGCGGCAGCAGCTCTTTTCGGAACGGTGCCCTGTCGATCTGAAGCTCGGTACGAATTTCATCGACCCGGGTCGCGGCCAGCTTTATGCCTATGAAGTCTATACGGAAAACGATCCGGCCTCCCCGGAGGGGGAGTGCTCGGTGGCAAGCCTCGACCTGAATACCGGTCGGTGGAGCCGCGAGAGCTCGGCCCGTCTGCCGATGCAGCTGCACCATCACGGAGCCTGGTTCGATGCCGAGAAGGGGCAGTACACGCTTTTCGGCGGCTTCGGCAACATGCGCTACAGCAAGTCGTTCTATGCCTACGACCTCAATACGCACGAGTGGTCCGTGCTGGATGGCTTCGGCGGTGATTCGCTCTGCCCGCGCTATTTTTCGTCGGTGGGCTACAGCCGCAGCCACGATGCCGTCTATATCTTCGGCGGCATGGGCAACGAGTCGGGCGAGCAGGTTGTCGGCCGTTACTACTTTTACGACCTCCACCGTGTGGACCTGGCCACACGCCGCATTCGCAAACTCTGGGAGCTGCCCTGGGAGGGCGACAACGTGGTCCCGGTCCGCAGCATGGTGATTCCCGATCCGTCGGCATTCTATACGCTGTGCTATCCCGAGATCTATTCGGACTCCTATCTGCGGCTGTACCGTTTTTCCATCGACGACGGCACCTGTGAGATCCTGGGCGACTCGATCCCGATCCGTTCGGACAAGATCACGACCAATGCCAACCTCTACTATGACGCTTCGCTCCACAGCCTCTACGCTGCCGTGCAGGAGATCGACGACGATATCCGTTCGCGTCTGAAGATCTATGTGCTGAGTTTTCCTCCGATTACGGCCGAAGAGCTGGATGCGCTCTCCGAGGAACGGCGAGGTGCTACGGTGTGGGTCGTTGCGGCGGGAGCGCTGTGCCTGCTGATCGGCGGGGGCGTGTGGTACAGAATGCGCCGCAGGGCACTTCTTCGCTCGGGAACCGGTTCCGGTTCCGGTTTGCCCGCGGATGCCGCACCTGAAAACCCGGCGGGGCCGAATTCGGTCTGCCTGTTCGGCGATTTCACGGTCTACGACCGCCGCAACCGCGATATTACCTACCTGTTCAGCGTGCGGCTCAAGCAGATGTTCTGTCTTGTCCTGCAGTACAGCGACGGAGAGGGAATCCCTTCGCCGAAACTGAGCAGCCTGATGTGGCCCGACCGTCCCGAGTCGAAGACCAAGAACATCCGGGGCGTGACCCTGAATCACCTGCGCAAGATTCTCAACGAGATCGACGGAGTCGAACTGCTCTACAGCAAGGGGTGCTTCCGGATCGTGCAGACGCCGCCGTTCTATTGCGACTATACGCGCTGCTTCGAGTTGCTGGAGTCTTCGGGCGGAGGTGAGCGCCGCGAGGAGCTGGTCCGCATCCTTTCGCGCGGCAAGTTCCTCAAGTCGGCCGACCAGCCGATCTTCGACTCGTTCAAGGCCGACCTCGAACGGCGCCTCGAACCGTCGCTCACGGCCGAACTGACCCAGGCCTTCGATGAGGAGGATTATGCCTCGGCCTGCAGCCTGGCCGATGCGGTGTTCCACATCGACCCGCTGAACGAGCTGGCCCTCTCGTGTCTGATCCGCTCCCTGCTGCGATTGAAGAAGACCGACGAGGCCCGTCGCCGCTATCAGGCCTACGTTTCCGAGTACGGGGCCGTGAACGGATGCGACTATCCGGTTCCCTTCAAGAGCTTCTGAGTCTGTGCACGGCGGCCGGAGCCGTGTGCGGTTCTCGAAATCCCTTGCAGGCTTTTTTCTTCGATAATTTCGGGGCTTCTCTTTCGTATTCCAATTAAAATGCTTAATTTTGCGAGCAACAAAAATCCACGTTCATTATGTCTTTTATCAATGAAAGGGTTCAGCCCGAAGGACTTACGTTCGACGATGTGCTGCTTGTACCCGCCTATTCGGAAGTGTTGCCGCGAGAGGTCGATGTCCGCACCCGCTTTTCGCGAAATATCAAACTCAACATCCCCATCGTCTCCGCCGCGATGGATACCGTGACGGAGGCTCCGTTGGCCATCGCTCTGGCGCGTGAAGGCGGCATCGGTGTGATCCACAAGAACATGTCCATCGCCGAGCAGGCTGCGCAGGTGCGCCGGGTGAAGCGTGCCGAGAACGGCATGATCTACGATCCGGTGACCATCTCGAAGGACAACACCGTGGGCGATGCCCTGAATCTGATGAAGGAGAACAAGATCGGAGGTATTCCGGTCGTGGATGCTGACCGTCGGCTGATCGGTATCGTTACGAACCGCGACCTGCGCTTCCAGCGCGACATGTCGCGCCTGATCGCCGAGGTGATGACCCCGGGCGACCGGCTCATCACCACGCATCGTACCGATCTGGCCAACGCCTCGGAGGTGCTGCTCAACAACAAGATCGAAAAGCTGCCCGTTGTGGACGACGAAGGCCACCTCGTGGGGCTCATCACCTATAAGGATATTACGAAGGTGCAGGACCATCCCAACGCCTCGAAGGACGACAAGGGCCGTCTGCGCGTGGCTGCCGGAGTGGGTATCACGGCCGACGCCATGGAGCGTGTCGCCGCACTCGTTGCCGAGGATGTCGATGCCGTGGTGCTGGATTCGGCACACGGCCATTCGCGCAACATCGTCAAGACGCTGCGCGAGATCAAGGCCAAGTATCCGTCGCTCGACGTCGTCGTGGGCAACATCGCCACGGCCGAGGCTGCAAAGTTCCTCATCGAGGCGGGTGCCGACGGCATCAAGGTCGGCATCGGCCCGGGCTCGATCTGCACGACGCGCATCATCGCCGGTGTGGGCGTCCCGCAGCTCTCGGCGATCTATGCCGCCGCCAAGGCCGCCGAAGGTTCGGGTGTCCCGGTGATCGCCGACGGCGGACTGCGCTATTCGGGCGATATCGTCAAGGCACTGGCTGCGGGCGGCGACTGCGTGATGATCGGTTCGATGTTCGCCGGCACGGAGGAGGCTCCGGGCGACACGATCATCTACAACGGCCGCAAGTTCAAGGCCTACCGCGGCATGGGTTCGATCGACGCCATGAAGGCGGGGTCGGCCGACCGTTATTTCCAGAAGGGCTGCGAGGGCAACATCAACAAACTCGTTCCCGAGGGCATCGTGGCCCGCGTGCCGTTCAAGGGTGCGTTGAGCGAGACGGTCTACCAGCTCATCGGCGGCCTGCGCTCGGGCATGGGCTACTGCGGAGCCAAGGATATCCGGACGCTCCAGAAAGCTCAGTTCATCCGCATCACCTCTTCGGGCATGCACGAGAGCCATCCGCACGACGTGACGATCACGAGCGAGGCTCCGAACTACTCGAGCGAGCGATAGGAAATGAAACCGGAAATAGCAGCCTGCGGACTCTTTTGCGAAGCCTGCCGGGCTTATGCGAAGGGGCGGTGCCCGGGATGCCGTGCGAATGAAAAGGCGGCATGGTGCAAAGTCCGGGCCTGTTGCCTTGAACATGGCTGGCAGAGTTGCGCCGAATGTACGTTGATGCCGCTGCCGGAATGCCGGAAATTCAACAGCTTCGTCGGAAAGGTTTTCGGCGTGATTTTCCGCTCCGACCGCAGGGGTTGCATCGAGCGGATCCGGGAAGTCGGTCCGGAGGCTTTTGCCGCCGAGATGCGCAAGGCTAGCTGTTATAACCGTCCAGTGAAGAACTCATAAAACCTACACAACAGAATGCAGGAAAAAATAGTGATTCTCGACTTCGGGTCGCAGTACACGCAGCTTATTGCGCGGCGTGTGCGTGAGCTGAACGTCTATTGCGAGATCCACCCCTTTAACAAGATTCCGCCGATCGACGCTTCGGTGCGGGGTGTGATCCTCTCGGGCAGCCCCTCTTCGGTGCGCGATGCCCAGGCCCCGACGCCCGACCTCTCGCAGATCAAGGGGCGGTTGCCGCTGCTGGGCGTCTGCTACGGCGCACAGTACCTGGCCCACGCCTTCGGCGGCGAGGTGCAGCCGGCTCCGAGCCGCGAATACGGACGCGCGATGCTCACGGTGAGCGATCCCGAGGATGCGCTCATGAAGAACCTTCCTTCGCCCACGCAGGTGTGGATGTCGCATGGCGATACGATTACGCGGGTCCCCGACTCCTACCGGATCGTTGCCAGCACGGAAGATGTGCGCGTCGCCGCCTTTTACATCGAGGGCGAGCAGACGTGGGGTATCCAGTTCCACCCCGAGGTCTACCATTCGACCGACGGCAAGCAGCTCCTGAAGAACTTCGTCGCAGGCATCTGCGGATGCTCCCAGTCGTGGACCTCGGAGAGCTTCGTCGAGACCACCGTGCGCGAACTGCGCGAGAAGCTGGGCGATGACAAGGTCGTGCTGGGCCTTTCGGGTGGTGTCGATTCCTCGGTGGCCGCCGTCCTGCTGCACAAGGCCATCGGCAAGAACCTCTACTGCATCTTCGTTGATTCGGGCCTGCTGCGCAAGAACGAGTTCGAGGAGGTGCTCGAGTCGTACAAGAACATGGGGCTCAACGTCAAGGGCGTCAAGGCCGGTGCGAAGTTCCTCGGCGACCTGGCTGGGGTTACCGAGCCCGAGAAGAAGCGCAAGATCATCGGCCGCGACTTCGTCGAGGTATTCAACGAGGAGGCCATGCAGATCCGCGACGTGCGGTGGCTGGCGCAGGGTACGATCTATCCCGACGTCATCGAGTCGTGCTCGGTGAACGGACCGTCGGCCACGATCAAGTCGCACCACAATGTGGGCGGCCTTCCCGAGAAGATGAACCTGAAGGTTGTCGAGCCGCTGCGTCTTCTGTTCAAGGACGAGGTGCGCCGCGTGGGCCGCTCGCTGGGTATCTCCGACCAGCTCATCGGCCGCCATCCCTTCCCGGGTCCGGGCCTTGCGATCCGCATCCTGGGCGACATCACGGCCGAGAAGGTGGAGATCCTGCAGAACGTGGACCGGATCTACATCGATGCGCTGCGCGCGTGGGGCCTCTACGACAAGGTCTGGCAGGCCGGCGCCATCCTGCTGCCGGTCAAGAGTGTCGGCGTGATGGGCGACGAGCGCACCTACGAGAGTTGCGTGGCCCTGCGTGCCGTGACCTCCACGGACGGCATGACGGCTGACTGGGTGCACCTTCCCTATGAGTTCCTGGCCGATGTCTCGAACGAGATCATCAACAAGGTCCGCGGCGTGAACCGCGTCGTCTACGACATCTCCTCCAAACCGCCCGCCACGATCGAGTGGGAGTAGGGCGACGGAGCCACTTGTTGAAGCCGCATCCCTTGCCGGGGTGCGGCTTCCCTGTATCCGAAGGGTAAACCCGGCGTGTCCGATTTGCTTTTCAACTCCGGAATGGTTACCTTTGCCGGAGTGAAAACGATCCGGGAATGAACGATTTTGCAGCCATAGATTTCGAAACGGCCAACGGCCAACGCACGAGCGTCTGCTCGGTCGGCGTGGTGGTGGTCCGCGGCGGGGAGATCCGGGATACGTTCTACAGCCTGATCCGTCCGCGCCCGAACTTTTACAGCCGTTTTACGACGGCAATCCACGGCCTGACCTACGAGGATACGGTCGATGCCCCCGATTTCGCCGAGGTCTGGGACCAGGTGGCCCCGCGTATCGAGGGCCTTCCGCTCGTGGCACACAATTCGCCCTTCGACGAGGGGTGCCTGCGTGCCGTCTTCAACCTCTATGGAATGCCCTATCCCGATTACCGGTTCTACTGCACCTGCCGGGCTTCGCGCCGGGTCTTCGGGCGGAGCCTTCCCAACCACCAGCTCCACACCGTCTCGGCTGCCTGCGGCTTTGACCTGGAGCACCACCACAACGCCCTGGCCGATGCCGAGGCCTGTGCCCGGATCGCACTCCGGATCCTCTGATCCATTCCGATGCGACGATACGGAAGTCCCCGGAAGCTCCTGCATGGGAACTTCCGGGGACTCTTTTTTTTCGAGCGGCGCCTGCCTGCGGCCGACCGGACCGCCGGCTGCAGTTGTTTTCCGGTCAGAGCCCGAGCTCGAGCTGGAATCGGATCTCCCAGCGGTTGTAGTCGGGCGTTGCCGATTCGCTGCGGTAGTTGTACGAGGCGTCGGCCTGTACCTTCAGGCTGTGGCCGATGATGTAGCGCGTCACGCCGATCGTGGTCTGGTTCCAGTTTCTGTACCCGGCCAGCGGCTGTACCCGGCTGTCGGGAGCGTCGAGTTGCGCAGGGCGATCTCCCATTTGCCGTTGAACAGGTAGCTGGTCTGCAGGTTGAGACCGCACCCGTCGTAGATGAAAGCGTTGCGGTCGGTGTCGAAAAGGGGGTCGCTGCTCGTACGCCCCATGAAATCGGTATAGAATGCCCAGCCGCGGTATTTGAGGATGAAGTCCACGAAATAGGAGTTGATGTCGCGGGTTTCTCCCTCGGGCATCATGGCTCCGCGCTGTCCCTGGAAACGGGAGGCGTTGTCGTTGAACGACCAGGCCCCGGCCAGAAGGATGCGAACCTGCTCCTCGTAGTCGAAGTCGCCCTCCAGCAGGTCTCCCTTCGCACCGAACCGGCCGAGCGGGTAGAGCTCCAGACGCCCCGTGTAGGCGAGGCCTCCATCCGTTGAATTTCCCCAGTTGCGGCCTTCACCGAGCGTAACGGAACCCTTGGCCGAGAGGTTGAACCCGTCGCCTTCGCCGAGGTTGTATTCTCCGAAGAACCCGAAGTCGCGGTCGAGGTTGAACTGGCTGTTCACGATGCTGCGGTCTACGAACTGCAGGGCGCTTGACGAGTTGATCCGGGCGCGGTTGGCCTTGATCTTGGTCTGTCCGAATCCAATGTTCCACCGGGCGTTGGGAACATAGTAGACGATGGCGTCGCGGATGATGTTCGTGTTGCCGTTGGGCAGTGTTTCGGCATCGTATCCGGTGAATCCGAGCTGGATCGAGTAGACCAGTTTGGGCGAATAGATGTATCCGTCGAAGCGAAGCCGGAGCCGCTTGACGCGGGCTTCGGTTTCGGTGAGCGAGAAATCGCGGTCGAACGAGAGGGCCACGAGGTTCTGCATGCGGAAACGCATCGTCAGCTCGAACCAGTCGTTTCGGGGACGGAACGTGATTCCCTTTCCGACCTCGAGGTTCGGCATGTTACGCAGCCGGGCAAGCAACATCTCGTCGTCGGCCAGCGAGTCGGTTATGGAAAACTGGGTGCGGTGGAAAAATGATTGTTCGGGATTTTGGCGGAGCGCCTCCGTTTTTTCCTGCGCCAGGATGCGGGTGCAGCCGAGCAGGAGAAGCGACAGAACGGCGAGTTTTCTCATTCTCATCTGTTTTCTGGGTGTTTCTTACACATGCAATTGTGGTGCAAAGTTGGTGACGAAATCTGAAATGACCATGAAATGGATGTGACAAAGGTGTTAAAAAAACCGATGTCGCCGGAGTGGGAGGGCTGAGCGTTTGCTACTTTTCGTCTTTCGGCCCGGCCTTGACTACCAGCAGTTCCTTCCAGTCGGTCGTATAGCGGGGCGAGAGGTGTTCGCGGTTCATGCGGAAGGGTTCGGTGCCCTGTGCCGCGACGACGAGTGTCCCCCGGCCGCAGACCTTGTTCACCGAGTCGAGCACGGCCATCAGCCGGGCGTGCTTTTCGTGCGAGTCCGGCGTAAAGAGCGAGCCCTGCAACCCCGATCGGGGTGCGGTCTGCGAGAGGATCACGCCCGCCTTCTTGTAGCCATAACCCGGCTGGAAGACCTGCCGCAGGGCAATGCGGGCCTGCCGCACGATCTCCAGCGTGCTGTCGGTCGGTTCGGGCAGCAGCTGCAGGCTTGTTTCGTAACGCTGGGGCTGATCCTCGCGGTGGCGGTTGGTGAAGAGGTAGCAATGCACCTCACGACAGACCGACCCTTCGCCGCGCAGTTTCTCGGCGCACATCGAGGCGAACTCGGCGACGATCGGGTCCAGCTCCTCCAGCGTATGGATCTCGTGCGGAAAGGAGCGCGAGAGGGTGATCTGCTGCTTGCGGGGAGGCATATGTTCGAAACTGATGCACTCCATCCCCTGTAACTCGTTCCACGTCCGCAGCCCCACGACCCCCATGCGGGCCCGTACCCACTCCTGTGGCAACTCGACAAACTGCTGTGCCGTGCGGAGCCCCATGCGGTCGAACATCCGCCCGTAGCGACGGCCGATGCCCCAGACATCCAGCAGGGGGAATTTCCGCAGCACCTTCGTGATGTCCTCCGGGCGATGCATGTAGCAGCAGCCGTTGAGCCGGGGATACTGCTTGGCCAGCTTCGAGGCGATCTTGGCCAGCGTCTTCGTCGGGGCGATGCCGATGCTGACCGGAATCCCGACGTTGCGGCGAATCGTGCGACCGATCGAACGCCCCAGTTCATCGAGCGGCTCGGCCATGCCCCGCAGGTCGAAGAAGGCCTCGTCGATCGAGTAGACCTCGATGCCGGGCACCAGCGAGCGGAGCGTCGCCATCACGCGGCGCGACAGGTCGCCGCACAATGCGAAGTTGGCAGAAAAAACCGTGACCAGCCCGCGGTCGATGAGCGGCCGGATCTGGTAGAAGGGCTGCCCCATGCCGATGCCGAGGGCCTTGGCCTCGTTCGAACGGGCGATGATGCAGCCGTCGTTGTTCGAGAGCACCACGACGGGGCGTCCCACCAGATCGGGCCGGAAAACCCGTTCGCAGGAGGCGTAGAAGTTGTTGCAGTCGCAGAGCCCGTACATGGTCGCCTATTTGAAGGTTTTGATGACGTGGCGGACGATGCCCCAGATCTGGAAATCATTTTCGGCATCGACACGTATCGGACGGTATTTCGGATTCGAGGGCATCAGCCACGCGCAACCCTTTTCGAGACGCACGCGCTTGACCGTGAACTCCCCATCGACGTAGCAGACGGCGATGCAGCCGTCATAGGGTTCGACCGAACGATCGACGACGAGCAGGTCACCGTCGCCGATGCCATCCCCGGCCATGCTGTCGCCCGAGACCCGCACGAAGAAGGTCGAGGCGGGGTTGTGCACCAGTTCGCGGTTCAGGTCGAGCGGCGAGTCGAGAAAGTCGTCGGCCGGAGACGGAAATCCGGCCTTGACGGCTCCTCCGGCAACCGGAAGTTCCTGTCGCGTGGAGAGGTCCGGAGCATGGAAGGTTATGGTGTTATGCTTCTTGTCCATATCGTATGCCGGGAGTTGATTTTTGGAGAAGAATCATCATGCGGAATTCCGATAATTGGTTTTCTGATTTCGTCGTGTGAATTTATTTTGATCGAAATAAAAACCCCTGTAAATTAGCAATTTACAGGGGTTGCAATCTTTTGCGTTGTTCCTTGGCGGAGAGAACGAGATTCGAACTCGTGGTACGGGTTGCCCCGTACGTCGGTTTAGCAAACCGGTGGTTTCAGCCACTCACCCATCTCTCCGGGCACCGTTTTCGGTCTGTTTCTTCCGAAAGGGTGTGCAAATATAGAATCTTTTTATCGAACTGCAAAGAATTACGGATAAAATTTCTGTTTTTCATGCCGTGGCCGCGGCCGCGGAATCAGATTTGCAGTCCGGGATTTCTGTTTTGTTCGGAGATTTTGTATCTTTGTACGATATTTGGCTTACTATGGCAGAAAACGAACGCGATATCCTGGAGGACATCCGGGATCAGGAATACAAATACGGCTTTACGTCCGACATCGAAACCGAACTGCTCGGCAAGGGGCTCTCGGAGGAGGTCGTGCGCGAGATTTCGGCCCGGAAGGGCGAGCCGGAGTGGATGACCGAGCGCCGCCTGAAGGCTTACCGTCACTGGCTGAATATGGTGCCTCCCACGTGGGCGCATCTGACGATCCCTCCGATCGACTTCCAGGACGTCATCTATTATGCGGCGCCGAAGCCGTCCAAGAAACTCGCGTCGATGGACGAGGTCGATCCCGAGCTCAAGCGCACGTTCGACAAACTGGGCATTCCGCTCGAGGAGCAGATGGCATTGGCAGGCGTTGCCGTCGATGCCGTGATGGACTCCGTCTCGGTGAAGACCACTTTCCGCGAGACGTTGGCCGAGAAGGGCATCATCTTCTGCTCGATCTCGGAGGCACTGCGCGACCATCCCGATCTGGTCCGCAAGTACCTCGGGAGCGTCGTTCCCCATACCGACAACTTCTATGCGGCGCTCAATGCCGCGGTCTTCTCCGACGGGTCGTTCTGCTACATCCCGAAGGGAGTGCGCTGCCCGATGGAGCTTTCGACCTATTTCCGCATCAATGCCGCGGGCACCGGACAGTTCGAGCGCACGCTTATCGTGGCCGACGAAGGGGCCTATGTGAGCTACCTCGAGGGATGTACGGCCCCGATGCGCGACGAGAACCAGCTGCACGCCGCCGTCGTGGAGATCGTCGTCGAGCGCGACGCCGAAGTCAAGTACTCGACCGTGCAGAACTGGTACCCGGGCGACCGCGAGGGGCGGGGCGGCATCTATAACTTCGTGACCAAGCGGGGCATCTGCCGCGAGAACGCCCGCCTGTCGTGGACGCAGGTCGAGACCGGTTCGGCCATCACGTGGAAATACCCGAGCTGCATCCTCGCGGGCGACAACTCCGTGGGCGAGTTCTACTCGGTGGCCATGACCAACAACTTCCAGCAGGCCGATACCGGCACGAAGATGATCCACATCGGCCGCAACACGCGCAGCCGGATTGTCTCGAAGGGCATCTCGGCCGGGCGCAGCGAGAACTCCTACCGCGGTCTGGTCCGCGTGGCAAAGGGGGCCGAGCATGCGCGCAACTACTCGCAGTGCGACTCGCTGCTGATCGGCGACCGTTGCGGGGCCCACACCTTCCCGGTGATCGACAGCCGCAACCCGACGGCGGTCGTCGAGCATGAGGCCACCACCTCGAAAATCTCCGACGACCAGCTTTTCTACTGCAACCAGCGGGGGCTTTCGACCGAGGACGCCGTCGGCCTAATCGTAAACGGTTATGCGCGCGAGGTGCTCTCGAAGCTGCCCATGGAGTTTGCCGTCGAGGCCCAGAAACTGCTGGCTCTGCAGTTGGAGGGGAGCGTCGGCTGATGCCGCTTCCGCTGCAGTGCGAAAGAATGAGTGAAGAATAGAAAAAACGATACGTTATGCTGAAAATAAGCAATCTGCACGCTACGGTCGATGGCAAGGAGATCCTCCGGGGCATTGACCTCGAGGTGAAGGCCGGCGAGGTGCACGCCATCATGGGCCCGAACGGTTCGGGCAAATCGACCTTGGCATCGGTCCTGGCCGGCAACGAGAAATTTACCGTCACTGAGGGCTCGGTCGAGTTCCTGGGCTGCGACCTGCTGTCGCTGCCGATCGAAGACCGCGCCCGGATGGGCCTTTTCCTCGGGTTCCAGTACCCGGTCGAGATTCCCGGGGTCACGATGGCCAACTTCATGAAGCTGGCTGTCAATGAACAGCGCCGCTTCCGCGGCGAGGAGCCGCTCTCGGCCGCCGAGTTCCTGCACCTGATGCGCGAGAAGAGCGCCGTCGTGGAGCTCTCCTCGAAACTCATGTCGCGTGCCGTGAACGAGGGTTTTTCGGGCGGTGAGAAGAAGAAGAACGAGATCTTCCAGATGGCGATGCTCGATCCCAAACTGGCCATCCTCGACGAGACCGACTCGGGCCTTGACATCGATGCGCTCCGGATCGTGGCCACCGGCGTCACGAAACTCCATACGCCGCAGAACGCCACGGTGGTCATCACGCACTACCAGCGTCTGCTGGACTACATCGTTCCCGACGTGGTGCACGTGCTCTACAAGGGCCGGATCATCTATACGGGCGACAAGACGCTGGCGCTCAAGCTCGAGAAGGAGGGCTACGACTGGCTCATCAACGAATACGGGGCATGATGGACCGCATGGGTGAAATCATCCGCACCTGCCGGCCGGCCGGCGCGGATGCGCTCCGGATCGCGGAGCGGTCGCAGACGCCCTACGCGGCGGTCGATCCGCAGAACTTGCGGGTCGAGGTGGCCCCCGGGGCCGAGGGGCACCTGATCGTGGTGCACCGCGCTCCCGATCTGTCGCATATCGAACTCTCGCTGGGCGAGGATGCCCGGCTGGAACTGACCGAGCTGTTCCTGGGCGAGGCTTTTGCCGAGGTCGAGGT